>Ga0209219_1000003_pt1 | contig 176172 bp, 166 predicted proteins | sample BlaSpr_A8_OM1_M1_FD_187973 | JGI IMG/M metagenome (GOLD analysis project Ga0209219, IMG submission 187973) | Forest soil microbial communities from Thunder Bay, Ontario, Canada - Black Spruce, Ontario site 2_A8_OM1_M1 (SPAdes) (version 2) | ecosystem: Environmental > Terrestrial > Soil >... | reverse complement strand
GTGATGACGCCCTTGGGCAGCGTCGCCGACGGCTGTCGGCGAGCCGTGTCCAGGACGACGATAGAGCTGAGACCCGACTCGCTGCCCTGCTGCACCCAAAGCCGCGCAGGCTCGATACGCGCTGTCCCGCGGGCACCGTTCTGTGGGCTTGGCCTGGTGGCGATGGTCACCGCGGGGACGCCGCACGCGACCACGAGGAGAGCGGTTACGAGCAGGAGTGTGTGGCGGCGCAGTGTCTTCATGGTGGATCCTCCTGCCACCTGTACACCGCGCGCCGCGCTCCGGTTCCGCCTCAGGAAAGCTGCTGGGCGATCGCCAGCGCCGCTGTTTCGGTGAGGTTGCCCTCGATGCGGACTGTGACGTCACCGCGCTCGAACACCAATGTCGGGCCGGCCAGGCGAAGGGTGTCGGGCACGAAGCTGCCGTCAGGCAGGAGGTATCCGAGCTGATGCGGCGCGCCTCCCAGCCAGAAGCCCGGGCCGCCATCGACTGTGACCGGCGTGACTGTGGTCTCCGGGGTCACGAACTTCTGCATGAGCATGGGGTTTGTCGCGCCACGGAACTCCGTGATGAGCAGTCCCACCCCGGTCTGGCCGGAGGGGGGCAGACCCACGCGCGGGGCGTAGACGAGCGTGACAACCGGCCCCACGTCGGACCGGATGTAGACGGCGTCGGGTGAACCAAGCTGTTGTGGGACCAGCACCTGAAATCCGGCCGTCCGGCGCGCCGTCTCGATCGTGCTGAGCCGCCCGAGACCCAGGTTCGCTCCGAGACCCGGCAATGAGGGGGTGTGGCGAGGCACCGGTTGTGGGGTGAGCGTTGGGACAGGAGAGATCACCACACCCTGAATACCCAGCCAGTGCGCGATCGCGGTCCTCACCGGCGGCACGCCGAGACCGAGCGCGAGGATCCCGGCTACGGCAGCGAGGATCAATGCGGGCCGCCTGCTGCTCGGTCGCGCCGCCGACGCGGCCAGCCGTGGTCGCACCAGCAACGCCAGCGGCGGAGTTGGCGGAAACTCGACACGGTGGCCGAGCGCGGTGAGCTGCTCTTCGAGGCGGCTGGTCATGTCGCCTCCGCCGGGAGTGCCATCCGATCACGGAGGCGCCCCAGCGCACGCGAGAGTCGCGACTTGACTGTGCCTTCGGCGCAGCCCATGACGGCCGCGGACTCGGTCACGTCGAGGTCCAGGAAGAACCGGCACGCTATGACCCGGCGGTCGCTCTCGTCCAAGGAGTTGACCGCACGGAGGAGCGCCGCGCGCTCCTCCGCCGCCTCGACCGCTGCTTCGGGCGATGGGGCCGCATCGCCCCGGCGGAACTGGTCGATCACGCGCAGCTCTAGATCAGCGCGCCGTCGCGAAGCGCGGCGGTGATTGCGCGCCGAATTAGCGACGATCCGCAGCAGCCACGGCCGCAAGGGTGCGTCGCTGCGAAATCGCGGCAGCGCACGGTAGGCGGCCAGGAAACCATCCTGGGCGGCTTCCTCCGCGTCCGTCGTCGATCCGGTGAGCAGATAAGCGATCCGGAAGGCGAGGTCTGAGTGGTGCGTAACCAACGCTGCGTACGCCTCCTCGTCGCCTCGGCGAGCGCGTGAGATGAGCTCTGCTTCGTTCAGTGGCCGGCCCTCCACCGGAGCGATTTCACCAGTAGTACACCTGCCGCGGGGGATGGGTTCCACGTCCGGTCGATCCGCGAATTTGTGGTCCCTCCTGGCGCACCCGCGTGCCGGCCCCAGCGCCCGTGCAGCTGCCGATGCGCAACCGTCCGGTCTACTAAACCACTAGTAGTTTGGTACACTCGGCGGTGTGATCCAGTTCTCGTTGAGCGATCGCTCCGGAATGGCACCGTACCGCCAGATTATTCAGCAGGTCAGACAGGCCATCCTTACGGGGCGGCTGAGACCCGGAGACCAGCTCCCGGCAGTCCGCGAGGTCGTCACGACCATTGCCATCAATCCGAACACGGTCTTCAAGGCGTACCGCGAGCTGGAACATGAGGGCCTGGTCGAGCTACGCCAGGGTCAAGGGACATTCGTACGCCAGGGACCTCAAGCGATGGCTCCAGCCGAGCTAGCCGTTCTTCGCCGGAGCCTACTGCGCTGGATGAAGGTGGCTCAGCGCGCCGGCCTGCAGCAGGAGACGATCTTGGCCCTTTGTGCGGCGACCCTGCAGGAGGCCGAGCGGCTCCTGAGCGAGGAGGCGGGGTGACCGCTGTCGTCGAAACGGAGCAGCTCGGAAAGCGGTACGGCAATCTGTGGGCGCTACGCAACTGCACGCTCGCGCTGCCGAGCGGGTCGGCCGTTGCCTTAGTCGGTCCCAACGGCGCAGGAAAGACAACCCTGCTCGAGCTTTTGGTCGGGCTGCTTCGGCCTACCGAGGGGCAGGCACGGATCTGCGGTCACGCTCCCTTTGATGAAGCCAGCGTAGTCCTCCCCCATGTGGCGTTCGTAGCCCAGGATCAGTCTCTATACAGCAACCTCACGGCGGCTGAACACTTGACGCTCGGCAGGAAGCTCAATCACAGGTGGAACGATGTCCTGGTTCGCGATCGTCTTCATCGGCTGCGCATCCCCCTGGATCGGCCGGTAGGGCGGCTCTCTGGCGGCCAGCGATCGCAGGTGGCCCTCGGGTTGAGCCTGGCTAAGCAAGCTGACCTCGTCGTGCTCGATGAACCGTTGGCTTCTCTCGACCCCTTGGCCCGGCAAGAGTTTCTTCAGACGCTCATGGAGGCAAAGGTCGATTCCGGATCGACTGTGTTGCTTTCTTCACACATCGTTAGTGGTCTTGAGCGCGTCTGCGACTTCTTGGTAATCCTTGCGACTGCCCGCGTACAAATTGCGACGGGAATTGATGAGGCTTTGACGACCCACGTGCGGCTTGTCGGGCCGCCCACTGCTCTGCCCGCGCTTTCCACCGTCTATCCGATCGTCTTCTCCACTGAGACATCGCGCCAGGCGACAGCGGTCGTGCGCGCTGACGGTGAGATCTTCGACCCCGTGTGGGAACTGCAGCACCTCAGTCTCGAGGAGATAGTTCTCGCCTACCTGAGTCGCACCCGCTTAGACGACATCGAACCGAAAGAGGAGGTGGCCACACGAGCTGGCTAATCTGGCGGCAGCATCGATTCGAACTACTCCTGATTGGCGGCGCTGTCCTGTTGTGCGCCGGATTCTTGATCTTCGAGCATGTTGCCCTGACTAGTTCTTACACGCGGCTGGGATTGGCCGCATGCGATACCGACACCACTGCAGCCTGCATGTCGAATCTAAGCACATTTATCAACAATTTCGGTTGGCTGGATTACGGGATCTACTGGATGTTGCTGCTTCCCGCCATGGCAGGCATCTTCGTCGGAGCACCGCTCGTGGCCAGGGAAGTCGAGAACGGCACTTTCCGCTTCATTTGGCTGCAAGGCATCACTCGCACGCGGTGGTTTATCGCAAAGGTCCTTGCGCTGGTGGCTGGATGCGTACTTGGAGCGGCTGCATTGAGCGCGATCATCATGTGGGCTTTGCAGCCGCTGGTTCGAGTCGAGGGCATTCTGCTTGTCTCGACTATGAACCGATTAGTGCCGCCATATTTCGATTTGAGCGGCACCGTGCTTCTCGCGACCACGCTGCTCGGCCTGTCACTCGGCATCCTGGCAGGAACGATGACCCGGCGCACCGTGGTGGCAATGTTTGTCACCCTTCTGCTTTTCGCAATCGTGCGGGTTCCGGTGACGTTGGTCCGCCCGCACTTTGCGGCGCCTTTGACCGCAACTGCACCAATCGGGGCGTCAGGCAATCGCCCCGACCTACCGCCTGGTTCACTGGTACTCAAAGAGGGTTTTATGGACGCCCACGGCGGGACCTACGAACTGCTCGGCGAGGCGACCCCTTGCGCGTCCCAATTCCACAGCGATGCCGAAATCGAGCAGTGCTTTACCAAGATTGGTCTGCGTGTCTACGCGCAGTATCAGCCCCCGGATCGTTACTGGCTGTTCCAGAGCATGGAAAGCGGAATTTATGCTGGCGTTTCGGTGATCGCTCTGCTTGCGTCGTTGTGGATTGTGCGCCGCAGACTCGAGTGAGCCGGAAGAGCCGTCACCACGGCGGCAGCTTTCATCGATGCCGGCTTCGGGTAGCGGAACCGAAAACTCATAGAAGATCGACATGTTCCAACCAACGCATCACCTCGCTGGCGGCACGGAGGTCGGCACGCGACTGACTCGCCGAGGAGTCGAGCAGCGGCGGGCAATGGCGGCCGCCGGCGCGTGCTGCGGTGCTGAGCGCATCCAGGCGGGAGGGCATCGGCTTGGTGGGACCGTTGACGCCGGTCTCAGAGAAGAAAAGGGCGACGTAGTAGCCGGTCCAGGTGCTCCCGCAGTCGGGCTGCGTTGCGAGCAGTACGCGGACAGCGTGGTTGCGCCTGGAGCTCGCCGCCAACGTCGGCAAGGTCGACTCGCTCCCAATAGGACATCCGGGGCCGCGCTACGCGGGAGGAAGTCGGGCGCGACGAGCAGAGCTGGAGCGTCAGTTGGACCGGATGGAGGGCGGAGAGGCTTGCGGCGCCTGGGCGGGTGGCCATCGGAGATCCCTCGGTGGGGTGGATGCGACGCACCCCGATCAGGCGGAGGCCCTCTAAGCGGAAAGGCCGAGCGAAGCGAGCTGGGCTTGAGCCTTGCAGCGGGAGAAGAGGGCAACTGCCAGGGTCGTGCGATCAAGCAGACACATACCCTCACCGAGGGCTCCTTGTTGGTCACCCCCCAGGTGCTGCGGGTCGAGGCGCTGACGTTCCGGGCCTCCAAGGCGCTCTGAGTGGCACGCGTTCGAGTTGATCGCCGCGGGTGACTTGTTCGCGGTTGTCCATCCGCGAATGTGCGATGCGTCAAGCGCTAGGAGCAGTTCGCAGTCGCGGCTTTATCCGCGATCAGGCTCGCGACCCGCAACCGCCTGAGACTTCCTGAGCGTGCTGACTGATGGCGGCCACGAGAGCTGCAGGGTCGTCAGCTGCGAGGCGTAGTTCAGTGACTCCCGACGTACTTCGGAGGAAGCCCTTGACCACGATTGGCGTACGCAGACGGAGTGCCACTTTCGTCTTCCCGTCAACCGCGATGGCCGCGGAGCCGTCTTTGACAAAGAGCCCGTCTTGTCCTCCCGGCGAGCTAGCGGTCTCAGCCCGGACATCGTGCACGGATTCCCAAGGAATCCATGCCTCAGCTTGCAGGCCGTATCGGGCAATGAGGCCTTGCGCCGTCAAGCGGTGAGGGAATGCCCGGAGGGACGCATAGATGCCGCCGATCCAAACAGCGGCGTACAGCGAGATCACGAGCAGTACGGGGCTGAGCCATGGCCATGGCAGAAATCGCGAGACCACCACGCCCGTGACGCCTTCTACTGCAATTAGCATGAAAACAACCACGAATATCAGGCCCTGATTGGATGCCGCCGCATACGCATATGTGCACGGCGGCGCTTCGGTTCGTCTTGCGACCCGCAAGACAATCGCTGCCCAACCCTTCGGCTCACCGACGACGAGTCGCGCCACTACCGGGCCAGCGGTGGTGGCGACCGCCTCCTCGAGTGACAACCAGAAGTCGCCAAACCGCTGCCGGAAGGCGAGAAATCGGCGTCGGACCCTGAGCACGATCAGGGCGCCGGCTAGCAATAGGAGAACTTCCGCGGTGATGAGAATGGCAGCAAGCATTGAGCACTACCGCCGGGTATGTCGAACGTTCGCGTTGGGACCCTCTACAGCGCACAGGACGCGAAGGGGATGCAGGATGCACAGTTCTGGCACGGGCGATGGGTACTTTTGACCAGCATGCGCCTCGAAGGCGCATGCAATAGCTCGTTCAAGGAAGTCCTTGTTATCGCCGTACATCCCTTTCATTTCGGATCGTGGCCAGTGTGAGCGCTGCCTGCAGACAGATGACGGCTCCGGAGCTGATCCCAAACACGCTCCGCGCCCCTGCCGCCCCAAGTGCTGCTTGGACGTCTTCAGCTTCGGTCTTCAGAGTGTCGTTCTCGCCGTATGGTCCACTGAGTCCACGGCCTCGGCGGTCCGGGACGTACACGGTGAAGTCGTGAGCTAACGCGCCAGCGAGTTGCATGTGGTTGTGGGAGACGAAGCAGCACCGTGCAGCAGCATGATGCTCGGACTCATCAAGAAGGCGGTTGTCTGACATGGACGGACATCGTGTGAACGGACTCCTGCATGGGTCGAGCGCAGCCAAAACTGTAAGCGTTATGTATGCGCTGGACTGCCACAATCTCTAGCAACGAGCAGCGGCATCCGGCCTCAACCGTGGGGATTGATGCCTTTTGCAGGAAAAGTGATCATTCCTGGTTAGAGCGGCTACACCCCGCCTGCCGACAGGCTCCCAACGCACCGCACAACCGATCGCTACGAGATCAATTTGCGCGCCCGTCGGGGAGACAGGACTCGAACCTGCGACCCCTGGTCCCCCAGACCAGTCCGACGCAGTTCGGCAGGGCGCGGTAGGGTCATTCTGAGTTCACCAGAGGGCTACCGTGGGCTATGGCTGGCCTCATCGGATGGGTTAGACGTTGGGTTACAATCTCTCGATGAGAGCACGCAAACGGGCGAACGGCGAGGGGTCGATCCTCCTGCGGAAGGACGGATTGTGGATGGCGAAGGCGTCCCTGCCGGACGGCACGCGCAAGTCGGTCTATGCGAGATCACGCGCCGAGGTCGTTCGCAAACTCACCGCGGTTCAACGACTCGCCGCACAGGGTTTGCCCGTAACAGACGAGCGGATGACCGTCGCCGCGCTCATGGACGAGTGGCTGACCTCGCGCATCGGCGTCCTGCGACAGACCACCGTCGAGACGTACGGTCACCATCTCGCCCTCGCGAGACCGACGCTCGGACGGCTGCGTGTTGCGCGCCTCCAGCCGCGAGACCTCGAGCGCGTGTACTCGACGCTCCGTGCGAACGGTTCGGCGCCGATGACCGTTCGCCATGTTCACGCCGTCCTGCACGCGATGTTGGAGCACGCTGCGGAGCAGGGTCGTGTGCACCGGAATGTGGCCTCGTTGGTCAGCCCGCCCAGCGGCGGTCACCGCGAGATGGCCACGCTGACTGCTGACGAAGCAAGACGTCTGCTGCGTGCCGCGAGCGACGATCCCCTGGAAGCCCTGTACGTGCTCGCGCTGACGACCGGGATGCGCCGCGGCGAGCTCCTCGCCCTGCAATGGCGGGACGTTGACCTCAACGGCGGCGTGCTCCAGGTAACCGGCAATCTTGTGCGCGAAGATGGTCACCTCAAGGTCGGTCCTCCGAAGACGGCCCGGTCGCGGCACACCGTCAAGCTCGGCACCCTCCCCGTTGACGCACTCCGCCGTCATCGCGAGGCGAGCAAGGGCGAGGGGTTTGTGTTTGTAACCGAGGTCGGCACACCGCTACAGCCGTCGAACATGCTCCGGCGGTCTTTCACCCCACTGCTCGAGCGGGCCGGTCTCCCCCATATGCGCTTTCACGACTTACGGCACACGGCGGCGACGCTTCAGTTGTCGATGGGCACGCACCCGAAGGTCGTCGCCGACCTGCTCGGCCATGCGTCGGTAACGGTGACCCTCGACACGTACTCGCACGCCGTCAAGGGGATCGCTGAGCAGGCCGCCGCCGACATGGACGCGCTGCTCCGGGCGTAAGCACACGGAAGTGGTCATCCAGCATTATGTAACGGCCCGGTAACGGCTACTGGCCAGATCCAGAGAAACGCTTGACACCGCTGGCTAGCGCCTGAGACCATACAGTCCGAGATGACCAACCGGAGCCGTATCGAAGGAATGCTGTCCGCGTTGCGCGAGGAATGGACCGACACGCAGGCGCGACTGAAGGCGATCGAGGACGCCATTCGTGCGGTGTCGCTCCTGCTCGATTCGTCGTCCTCCGTCCTTGCCGACGGGAGCGGCCTGCTCATCACCCCGCAACGCGGCCTGGACATCACGGGCGGCAGCCTCGCGGCGGGCATCTCGATCGCCTCTGGCGGGCTTCGCGCGGTCTTCCCTGACACCCCGAGCAGCGCCGCCGCTGGAAGGGCGGTTGCCTCCGTGGCGGACGACCCTCCGTCTCCCCGTCGACGGCTCGCTCGACGGCCGCCGCTCAAGGTCTCGATCCTGACGCTGCTCAAGGAGCGGCCGACGATGTGGCCGCTCGATTCGCTTGTGAAGGCGATGCGCGAGCAGCGCCTGGTGGGTGGCGCGAGCGAGAAGACAATCAAGGAGACCGTCCGCCAGACCGCCAACAAGATGGCAGCCGAGGGCGAGATCCGCCGGCAAGGCAACGAGTACGGCTGGCCCCCCGACCCGTCGGAGGGGATCGGTCGCTTCCGCTCGGACGTGATGGGGCGACTGACGAAGCACCTCGGCGCGGCCGCCGACCCCTTGGTGACTCAACACGGCAGCTAGGCTGCCCTCCTCCGGTGCACACGGAGAAGGGCAAGGCCACCCGGCATGGTCTGAAAAACGGAGCCGGGGCTGGGGCGGGACCAGAGCTGCTACCCGCAAAGATCATGGTAGCGCCGCCTGATGGCGAACTACTCGGCGTATCGGACCTGGAGGCGGTGGTACGGGACCATTGCCGACCTGCGCCATGTGGTCGACGAAGCAGTGCGTGAGATGGGCGGCTGGTCGTTGAAGGAGGTTGGCGTCGACGTCACCACATGGCACAAGGACGGTTCGATGGCGTCCGGGCTCACCATCGACCAGTTCAGCGCCCTCCCGAACACCGACCTCCCGCGCATCCGGAGGATCGAGATCTTGGTGGGCGAGCGCGCCTCGTTCGGATACATCGTGCCGCCCAGAACGCGGCTGGTGGTGGTAGCGCGGGTCTCCCCCTCGGTCAGGGTCGAGGTCGAATCCGACGACCGGTCGCGCGCCGACGGGCTCGCCTCTCGTCTGGCGACAATCCTCGATGGGGGCGGGTCGTGGCTGGGCGGGCGGCCCGCCTACGCCGTTCAGTTGCTATTCATCTTGCTGCTGGTGGTGATGGGTACGCTCGGCTTCGTCGTACGACCGCCGGCGGGCGGCCTCAAGACGTTCTTGGGGGTCGCTTTCCCGGCGGGGATACTCGCCATCGGGGTCGCTGGCGCGCTGCTCCCCTTCGTCTTCCCGTGGCTCGAACTGATGCCACCCGGACGCCGCACACGGAGCAGACGGTTCGGTAGCGCGGTGATCGCCATGCTTCTCGCCGTTGGGGGTGGCGTGCTGGCGATCCTCTTAGTTGGCTTGTTCCAGCAGCACTGAACCACTGCGCGGTCGCGTTCAGCAGCCGGCGGCCGGGTCGTTCGTCAGGAAGTTGACGTCGGCGTGCTGGACATTGTTCGGGTCGTAGACGGTTTGCAGTTGCGGGTTGACGTAGCTGAAGATGATGCCGAGGACGCCCTGCGGGTCGCCGATCGCCGAGGGGCTGAACTCCTGTCCGAGCGTGCGGCTGCTGACATTCCACATGACGCAACTGCCGTTGACGTGGACGACCTGGTAGAGCGTCGTCGTCGTGTCCGCCGGGAGCCATTTGAAGACCTCCGCCTTCGCGGCGGCGATCGTCGTGCCGTCGGGGAAGTTCATCCCGTACCCGGTCACCAGGCCGGCGGTGACGAACGTGTTGACGAACTCGTAGGTCGCGCCCCCCTCCGAGTTGACGATCCGGGGGCCGAAGCACGCATTCACCGCCGTGCAGACCGCGCCCGGCCCACTTTCCGCGCCGTGCGCGGCCTTGAACTGCGCGACGGTCGCCCCGAGGTCACCGTTGGGGCCAGTCGCCGGGCTCGCGATCGTCGGCGTCGACGAGGGCGCGTCGGTCGGCAGGGGATGCGAGGCGGTCCCCGACGGCTCGCCGCAGGCCGCGAGCCCCAGGGCCGCGACCACCATCATCCCGACCTTCCTGCCAGCCACCCGTCAACCATAGCCGTGTCCAGAACGCCGCACACGACCACACGGCCGCCTGTGGGACTCGCCGGACGCGAACGCGGTCCAGGACCGACCCGATCCGACCGGCGGCCTTCTGGGGCCGCACGTGGCCGAACTACAACCTGGGCGTCGAGAGGTTGGCGACGGCCGCGGCCTGTTCCGGCGTTAGCCGCTCATACCGGACGCCGGCGGCGGCCCGGTTGGCGGCGGCGGCCCGGCACGGACGGCAGATGGTCTCGCCGGGAGCGATGTCCTCGCCGACCCGCAGGCAACTCGAACACATCGCACGGCCGTCGGACATCAGACGCCGACCCGTTGGTTCTCGGCGCGGGCAGCGGCCCTGGCCGTCATCGGCATCGCGAGCAGCCGCCTCATGAAGTCCGAGCCGAGGACGTCGACCTCGGGCCTCGGCTTCTGCTTGAAGAGCGGCGCAGTCGGGTCGAACGACGGCTCGACGTGTTAGTCGTACCTCGCGGCCCGGCGCGAGAGGCCCGCCGCGCGAGTGCCGCGACCGCGGCCGACGGAGGCGGGCACGTCAGCCCTCCGCGGGCGTCGGGTCGGCGGCGGGCTGATACACCGCCGGCCCGACGGTCGCGTCGGCCATCACCGCGGCACGCCCACCACGTGCAGCCGCGACGGCGGCGTTGTCGCAGCGCGGTCGCCGAGGACCGAACCGGGCCGCGCGAGTGGCGAGGCGGTGAACGGGTTGCGCCCCAGCGGCGAGGCGGGGCTGAAGCCGGAGTAGTTCGCCGCGATCAGCGCCGCGTTGACTCTGGCCCCGTCGCGCACGGCATCGTAGACCTTCATCGCCGCGGCTCACGCATGTTGGGCCAACGTCTTGAACGCACGCTGATCGCCGGAGGGCTGACCATCGCTGCGATGGACTACGAAGGCTCCATGAGCGAGTGCGTCCATGTAGCGTTCCGCGAGATGGTGAAAGCTCGCCGCTCCCACGTCGCGGATCGTGTACGCACGGCTCACGTCGCCGAAGCCGACTGACAGCGCGGTCGCGGTGAGCCCGGCCATCGCCGGGTTGATGACCACCGGCCTGCCGAGCAACGTTGTCGGATCCCCAGCCGGGATCAGCGGCACGCCGCTCGAACCGACGAGCGCACGAACTGCCGTGTGCGTGGCCTGGTTCATCATCCACGTCGAGGTCGGCAGGTAGGCCGGGTCGACCGATCCGTAGAGCGCGACGATGTCGGCCCAGGTGATCGCTGTTGGTCCGGCGGACGTCGCGCCGACGGGCACGGAGCCGGCGGTGAACAGGCCGAGCGGCTGGCCGGTTCCGGTGCCGGTGGTGAAGTGGGTGTTCTGGATTCGACCGAGCCGCTGGCCGCATAGCCACGCGATGTTGTCGACCAGGTTGATCGTGTCCGACTCCATCTGGATCGAGAACCTGATGACCGGGCTGACGTAGTCGAATGCCGAGAACGTTCTCGTGCTGACCGTCACGTCGGTTGACGCACCGATAGCGACGTTCTCAGCGAGGATTGATCCGCTGGTGGCGCTGTCGTCGACTGCGGCCTCCGGCATTGGCGCGCCGGTCGCGGACAGTACGACGTTCGCGACCTGGCGCATCGCCGACCACGCCGCCTCCGCGACGGTCAGTTTGCGCTGGAAGTCGGCGGCCACCATGAACCCGCCCGCGGCGCCCGTTCCGGCGCCGAGGTCACGGTATTCGACCGAGCCGGCGGGGATCAGCGCGCCGGGATCGCCCGTCGTCACGAAGTGCACGAAGTCCGCGTTGGCCCGCTGCTCGAGGATGGCGTCTGCGTGCTCCGGGTCATAGTTCCGCACGGTCGCGTCACGGTATTGGCGGTCGTGAACGTTGAGCGAATCGCGGCGCTCGAACGAGGCACGCTCGGATGCGAGGTGCCGCTGGATGCGCGACATGAAGGCGTCAGACGTCATCTCGCGGTTCATGCGAAGACCGGCTGACCGAGGTGGCTGTTCCGTTCCGCCGCGTCACGTTCCGCGACGGCGATCAGCTCGCGCCGGGCACGGAGCTCGTCCTTGGTGAGACGCAGTTGGTACTGCTGCTCGGACTCGAAACGAGTACGGGTTGTCCGGACGAGTTCGAGGTGCTCGGCTTCGTCGGCTCGCTGTTCGGCGAGCGCATCGGGTAGTCCGAGGGCGCGCTCGATGGTCTCGATGAAGGCCATCTCGAGGATGACGATCTTGCCGCCCTTGCCGCCCATCTGGACGGCGGGGATGCGATGGTTGCGGACCATCCTGCGGACGGCATCGGGCGAGCAGCCCAGGGCCTTTGCTACTTGCGCCGGCGTGTAGCCGATGCTCTCGTTGTCGTTGGCCATTTGTGTGTCCTTCAGGGGTTTTGGTCCGTGATGTCCTTATCAACGGATACGTGGAGAACCAAACACTCCTGGAGAACGTGAAGAACTAACGGACTTCGGGCGGCGGCCCGACCGGTGCGACCGATGCGTCGCGGCGACGGTCCTTCATACCACTGCGGCGATCATGCTCGGCCGTCGAGTGCCACGGGTCCCGCACGCCGAGGTGGGTGCGGCGGTTCGGCACGCCGCGACGACGAGTGGGCTCGTCATACGTCGGGAACCAGCGGTCAGCGGTCATCTTGACGCGCCTTCGCGAGCACCCTGTCGCAGAGTGCCTTCCGAGCGACCTTCAACGAGCCGATCGCGTGCGAGATGGCGTCGGGGTCGCCGTGCGACCAGTTGCCCGCGTCGGCGAGGTGTTGCTTGAACCGCTCGAAGTCGAGGCCGATCTCTCGGCAGTACTGCTCCCACCAGGCCGGGTCGGGGTGCTTTGCGCCCGGCGGGAGGGCCGGGAGGACCTGGCTGTTGATGAAGTTACTCATATCGCTCATTCGCGTCGTTCCCTTATGTTGTTTGTCGTTATGGCTGGTGGCGCGCACGAACCGAATTCGTCGTCGGTGTGTGTAGTCCTAGCTGGGTCATGGCGGTGTATCCGGCGGACATTCGCCGACATTGGCGGCGCGCCGTTAGACGGTGGTTACAGCAAACAACGACCGTAACCTCATCGCGGTTCTTCGGAGTGCCCACTGTCGTGTACGGGTAGGCGTGTACAACCGATCCGCTGGCACCGCTTACTTGGCGGTCTTGCCCCCCGCGTCGCGGATCAGCTCGTCGAGCGCGACCCGAAGGGCGAGGGAATGGGTCGACATGTGGGCGGACTGGGCCTCGATGATCGTCTGGCCCGGCGCGACCGACCAGGTCTCGCCCGGACAGCAGATACAGATGAACTGCGGCCGCCGGCCGTTGGCGCGGTGGGTCGTCATGCCGGCACCGCCAGGAGCGAAGAAGTTGACTGAGAGGTTGCTACGTTTTTGGTCCACAACTTCTTAGATTCCCTCTTTTCGTATTCGTTCAAGGTCATTTCGGACCTAAGAGGTTGTTGACCAATATCCCTAAGAGGTTGGTCCACAACTTCTTCCACAACTTCTTCGCCCATCAGTCGGTCCCCGCCCTACGGGTCCATAGCAGGTCCCGGCCGCGGGCCTCCTCGGGGAAGGGTGGCGTGCGCTCGACGCGGCCGGTCTCGCACAAGCGGATCAGCGCGCGCTGAAGCCTCTGGGCGTTGGGCCTCGGGTCCATCTCCGCCGCCACGTCCTTCGTCGACGCCGGGACGCCGGGCCGGAGTGCCGCGAGGACTGCGTGCTCGAACTCCTTCGCCTGGACGGTCCTGGTGTCGCCGATCTCGTAGATGCCGCCGTCCGTGTCCATCCCGTAGATGAGCGAGACCGGCTCGAACTCGCGGCCGAGGGTGGTCAACTTGCGGCGCCTGCTCTCGTCGTCGCCGACACGGGTGACCTCGATGATCTGATCGACCGCGGCCACCAACTCGTGCGTGCCGGCGACCGCCTCGCCGTGCTGACCGCCGCCCTTGCGAGCGTGGACGACGAGTAGGAGGGTCTTGCCGGTCTCGTGTGCGGCGTTCACCCAGGGACGGAGGAGGCGGGCTCGTTCGGCGGCATCGTTCTCGTTTTCGCAGGGGATGAACGCTCGGATCGTGTCGACGATGACGATCTGCTCGGCACAGGCGAACGCGTCGGCGCGGGTAACCTTCTCGTCGTCGCCGGGGAAGGCGATGGTGAGAAGCGACCAGTCGATGTCAGGCCGCGAGCGGCGAAGTCGCCTGATCCGCTTCCGCCAAACAGACCTCGGCTCCTCGGTCAACCACCGGACCCGGTGGCCGGCTTCCAGCCAGTCCTGCACGACGTGACCGAGCAGCGTGGTCTTGCCGGCCTTCGCTGGCGCCGAGACCAGATGCGCCCAGCCCTTGACGACGATGCCGTCGCGACCGAATACCGGGAGGCAGGTGACGTCCGGGTCGTCGCTCTCGGCGAGTTCCTTGCCGGTGGTGGTTGACGACCTCGACGGTTCTGATGTCAGGCGTGCGCGCGGTCGTGGCGCCCACTGCTCGCGGATCGCCGCCAGCCGCACACGGTCGGCGTCGCTCAGCAGGCCTTCGCGCGAGACGAGGGTGGGCTCGTGAAGGCGCTCGTACTCGGGCACCCGCACGAACGGAGGCGGCGCCACGAACCGATTATTCTCCCAGTCCCACACCGCCTCGTCGTCGGCGACGTAGTGCCCGCGGTGCGGGCAGGACTCGCGCCAGAGCGACGGGTCGTCGTCGGCGAGTTCCCACATCGCGTCCGGCAGGTCGCCGAACAGCGCGGCGTAGTCGAGCGGGTGAACGGCCATGCTGGCAACGTAGTCGCCGTGCTCCGGGCAGTTGTAGAAGGCCACCCAGCCGCCATCACATCGCCAGACGACGGAGTCGACGACTGACGTGCCGGCTTCCGTGTTATACCGTTCTTCAGAGGATTCCGATGTTGGTGGCATGACATCTGGACCTCAATGCGACTCGTCGGAGTGGTGGCCGACTGAGACGCGAGACGGAGCCGTTTGCTTCGCCTTGCCTTGGTCGATGCCGAGGACGATCCTGCGTACGTGTACGTGGCTGATGCCGGTGAGCAGCTCGATCTGGCGGTAACCCAATGGCCGGCCGGCGGCGAGTTCGCGGATCATCTTCCGTCGGTATGGCGTTACGCGGCGGTAACGTCGTGGCATTGGCGTGGCCTCGTGGAGGGTGGTGGACAGGGCGTCTCGTCTCATCATCACCAGGTGGCACTTCGAGCCAAACCTGACTAGAACCCTTGCTGGGACTTATGTGGCGCGCTCGCCCGTCATGAAGGCGTCGATGTCGCTCAACTTGATACGCACGGTGCGACCGCCACGAGGGTAGTAGGCCTTGAGCTCACCTGACCTGATGACGGCCTTGATGTGTGCGTACGAGAAGCGGGTGAACTCCGCCGTCTCCTCGATGGTCAGCCACTTGGTGGTGATCGGCGGTGCGGACGGCGTGCTGATAGGTTTCCTGGCCACGGTCGGTCCTCGATGGGCCGTGCGTCAGGTCTCTGATCGTCCCTCGATTACCCGCCGGCCAAGGACCACTTTATCGGCGAATCGGGACCTCCGTTGTAGTGGAGTCACCGATGGTATCGGCGGGCTGAACCCGGCTAGGCCAGTTGGGTTGCAGATTGGGTTACTGCCCGGCGGCCGGAGGGCCGAAAGCCCTTACTTCGTATTGTCGGGGAGACAGGACTCGAACCTGCGACCCCTGGTCCCCCAGACCAGCACTTATTGCGCTCTACGTGCTGAGTTCGATTTGGAGTGCTTTCGTCGGGAAACGGTTGGAATGACGACTAGTGTGCGGGTGTTGGAATCGGTTGGAATGGCTTGAACTCTAGTATCGGGCGGGCACACGCGACGCCCTTTCTCCGCCGAGCCTCTGCAATTGCGTGCCCTGGCTCCGTACTGTACAGCCATTTGCAGTCTCTCGAAGAAACGTCAACTTCAGCTCAACCCTCGCGATGACCGACAGTGCGCTGGCCGCATCGAATAACGAGTGGCCAACCACCGCCTCAACTCGACCAGCAGTATGGACACCGCCAGACCTCTCCTTTGAACCAGGACAACGGATCTTGTAGCACCTTGGCATCTTCTGCGCTTTCGAGGTCAGTTATGGGCTCGATGTAAAGCATGGCCGGGGGCACCTGCCGGATTACGTCGGTGAGCCAAATGTGGCGGATCGCTTGGGCTGAGGGTGCACGCGAACGTCGAGCGTAATAGCCGGACTCGGACACATTGAGCACGAGACACGCGCGTAGCACCGGCAGACCATACGCGGCGATCACCTCGACAGCCGCGAATCTCCTTGGGCTTGTGGTCCCTTTCAACAACTCGGCTGCGTGGCTATGGATGGCGAGCCCGGCTTCGAGCTCCCGGATGCGCCGCCGTGCCGCCGCCAACTCAGCGCCCTCCGCGGACGTGACCCCGGGTTCGATCCCCTGGTCCACTCGCTCCTGGCGTCGCCAGCTGTACACCGTCTGCTCGCTGATGCTGATGTCGCCCGCGACATCACGCACACGTCTACCAGCTGCGACCAGGTCAAGGACTCACTGCCGAAACTCCGCCGGATAGCCCCGTCTGCCCATGCCGTCCTCCTGCTGGGATAGCAGGATGGCGGTCCAGTAATCCGACTCCACGAAACCCAGGGCTCACCACCGTCCAGAGTCCGGACGTCCCAGCAGCAGCCTCCCAGCCAACTTCGCGCATCAGCTCAAGATCCGCGCGGAGGACGTCGCCCCCGCGATCAAAGGCCTCACCGAGCACTTGCATCGCCTCTGAACCCTCAAACACGAGTAGCGCCGATCGGCGCCTTGTCTGGCGGTTACCCAGGATGCTAACGACGCTATTCTTGCTAGCAAGGCGGCAGAGCACCTCAGCGATATACTTCCTTGACGCCTAGCTGCTTGTGCTTTCGAGACCCGTGAGATCCCCGTTCTTGGCGATCTGTTCCGCTTCATATGGGACCGCATAGCGCCGGTAGAACTCGTCGGACACATTCCGCAGAACGCCGGTCGCTGTCGCTATCGCCCAGTACCTTCGCGCTGGAAGGCTCTCGAGCATTAGACGCATAACCGCGTAGTTGAGACGACCGGCAAATGTCTCAGGTGCGTCGGTCGACATCATTCGGATTTCGCGAGCGAGGTCGGCAATCGCGTCATCGAGCTTGTCACGATCCGGCTGTGGGATGTATGGCATTTTGCGCTTCTCCAACCTCTACTTACTCTTTGCTTCTTTATAGTCTTTAGGGCTTAGCCCTGGAGCCGTAACCGCAAATACGCCAATCCCCAATGATACGGCACCAAGAAGGATGCCAATGATGATTGCGCCGGTCTGACCCGGAGTCCAATTCGCCAAGGCAATCACCGCGAGGGCCAACGTTAGCATCCAAAGCCCGGTCAGCAAGACGTAAAAGACGAGGGTCGCGTTGGTAGCATTAAACAGTCTGCGTTTCGCTTTGATTCCCGTGAACTGACCGAGGTTGAGGAGGCTTTCAACCGCCTTCGAGCGCTCGTACAGCCGCGTCCAGTACCAATGGCTCCTCCTGTCCAAGATGAGGAAGATAACCGAGACAAGAATACCCGTGAGTGCCACAAATACCCTGCCGACCGGCGTGACGTGGAGGGCCGTCGCATATTCAAGCGCGCCAAGCCCCGTCATGAGCGCGACAAACGGCGTGAGTTGGGTATAGCGCTGAACCACGTACACTCGCATGTTCTGACCCAGCTCCTGGTATTCGACGGTGAGGGCTTCGTTGGTCACGCCATTCATACTCCCGACCGTGGCCTCTTTGTGTGAAGGCTTGGGCAGGCTTACTTTGCCACTCGCATAGTGTCCTTCAATGCGACGGATAGGCGGCCAGAAGAGGATCAATAGAACGAGCGTTAGAAGCAGCAGCGACAGTAACGCGGCGCTCACCACAAAAGGCAGCCCTGCCAGCGAAATAGCCTGGGACACAGCCATGCCGAGTAGTGCGCCAAGCAGCGCCCACACCGCTGGTATGCCCGCAAGAAGAGCGAGGATTCCCAAACCGACAACCAAACCAGTGATAGCGATGTCGAGCCCGAGATCGACACCGAAAGTGAGCGAGAGGTGGCCTGGTGACCCTTGAATACCCTGCGCACCCTGCGCGCCTTGCGGGCCCTGGATTCCGGGCGGACCTTGAGTGCCCGGGGGCCCCTGAGTGCCCGGGGGCCCTTGGGTGCCCGGCGAGCCAGAGGGACCTGGGAGACCAGTCGCGCCGCTTACGCTGATCCCATCCGCGAGCGTCGGTCCAGTGCGGCCATCGAATACCACGCTCGCCACTAGCAGGGCCGTTGTTGTCAAGAGGAGTCCGCCGAGAACAGGTTGCCACCAGCTACCCTGGCGCACCCTCAGACGCCTGCCGAGTCCTGAACTCCGCCCCGGATCGCAGAGCCTGAAGTCCTCGCCGCTCGAGATCGTCGGTCGACGTGAGCGCCGAGGGACTCTCACGTAGACACCTTACGGCGTAGTGGCTCCCACCCGATTGGTCCACTGCCCGACTGTCGCAATGTTGCAAGCGGGAGTGCGGGACGTTGACACTGAGCTCGCGGCCCATCGCGTGCCCGCGGTGCCACTTCAATCAAGCAGTCCGCTCGGTATTGTCTCCCCGACCATTTCTCACGGACGGCATACCTAGCCGCTTCTCCTCGTCCGCGAGCCATCCATCCAGCCCCGACGACTCGCGAAGCCACTGCGGAAGAGTCCGAAGTGCGCGAATATCGTCTCGCTGCTCCTTATCCAACTGCTGATTAATCCGGTCGCGTCCTAGTGGTTTGCCTTGTCCGACCGTAGGTCGGGAGCCGAGCGTACGATTGTCAGTGTGACGTGCCATCTCTGTTCACTCCAACGGGGATCTTGGACTTCGGTACAACATAGGGCTGGCGGACGGACAGGACGAGGCTATTAGCCCACCAGTGTCCTCCTCTTTGGCGTGGATTTCTTCTCCTGGGGAACCGACTTTCGACGTTGCCGATTCGCGGACTTCGCCGTTCTAGTGGGCGGAGTCGCAGCGCGGAAAGCTCGTCTCAGTTCGGCAAGGGTCAACCGCTCGCGCTCGAGTGATGTGGAAACGGCTGCGTCTCGTAGTGCCCGGGACATCGCCGGCGAGACATCCCGAAGCTGATTGGATACACCCATAATCTCAGGCCGAAGCTCGGCGGTATTCTCATGCCAGCTGAAGGCCTTGCCGGCCGAGGAGCGTCGGTCCGGCATCTCGAACAGTTGCACGTATCGAAGGGGTGCGAGGCCAACGAAAGTCTCGAACGGCACGCGGGTCTGACCGCCAGTGCCGTCGATGTCGATTGAGTCGCGATACAACTCGTCCACCAGGCTTTTGGGGTATGGCTCGATGAACACGACGCGTTTGATGCCCGACCACACGACATGACGCGCGCACTCGTGACACGGGAACGTGGTGACGTAGAGTACGCATCCGAGCACACTCGTGCCACGCATCGCTGCGTCGAGTAGCGCGGCGATCTCCGCGTGCGTTTCCTTGTAGTACTCGACGATATCCTCGACTAGGAGACCACGGCGCAGCTGTCGCAACTTGGGCTGCAACTGACCGTCGAGGATGCGCCTAAGCTCGCGATCGACGATCGCCTGCCGGCGAGCGTCTGTGAGCGCTCCTGATTCCTGGACGGATCGTGGCCGCCAGCCTGCCGATAGGAGCAATTTGAGGGTATTGCCAAGGATGTTGCGCTGACGTGCATAACTGCTGTCATGCCCGTCGGTGAAGTCACGTCCGTCTGGATCGTCTCCAGGCCAATACTGCCCTCCGAACGCGCGCGGCACCTCGTTGGTTCCAGCTGCCACCACCTGGCCACGTTCGGTCAGGATTGCAGCGCCAACCTGGCGGCCGAGCGCACTGGACCGCAAAGCAGAACCGTGCGCCAATGCCATCCCGTACTCATCCACCGACGGTGTCTTGAACGGATCGCTAAAGATGATGTTGAAGAACCGATGGAGGTCGCCGGACGCTGCATCCCGGGAGGCGGAGCTGATGAAGAGGTCCGCGAGCGGGAACACATTGGCGACATCCTGCCCGAACGGATCCTCTTCGACCCCACGCTCGTCGCGCCACAGGATGCCTTCCGCAGTGTCGTAGTAGGTTTGCGCCTTGTTTTCATATCGGGACTCGGCGATCGCCTGCGCGACGTTGTGCTTTCGCACCGGTCGTGGCACGTAGGTCGAAATCGCAAGCAATCGCGAACCATAGACACTCTGGAGGAGCCGCAACTCGGCAGGTGTCTTGAGCGAATCGATGATGAATGCGTGATCGTATGCAGGGCGACTCGGATCGTCGGTAAGTGACTTTCGTACTTCGCTCACCCGGCGTAGTGCCGGCAGCATCGCCGCATCAGAACGGTGCGTTATCGCACGGAGTCGATCACCAGCATCTTGTAGCTGCTTGTAGCGAATGTCGCGCGCTCCTCCTCCGGGCGGATCCGTTGCCGTTATCAGGCCAAGCTGACCGAAACCCGCACTCACCTTGATGTGGTGTCCCGTATACCCGAAACGTTGCAGTTCATCCTGCAACAGTTCAATGACCGTTGGTAGATCACACCCAATTGGCCCGATCAGCGCGATGACGAGTTCGGGGCGTTGTGGATTCGCCTTCGTAGTACTGACGACGCGCATCTGATACCTTCCTGCGGCTTCGAGAAGTCGTTGCAGTATCCACGCATTGCCTACCCAATGGGAAGCCTCTGTGTCGGTCCACGAAGCAACGGATCGCCTCCAAGTCTTGTGGAGAGTGAGAGTCAATCCCCGAACATATGTTCTTCGACGCTCTGGACATTGTCAAGGTCGACGTTTGCCGTGAACGCGGCGCTTGCACCGATGTATCAGCCAGGCACGCGCTCCTTTATGTCACGGGACCCGAAAGCAGGGTTAGGCTGGCATCGATCGAACCTGGATCAGTGATGTCAAAGGGCACAGCGTCATCACGAACGCATAAACCTTGAAGCGCTTGCCGGTGCGCGGATCGGTCCATACCCCGGGCTGCGCATACTCGACCGCGGCAACCTCGCCCGCAGCCGTCAGCGGCATATGCACGGTCACGCGGTCGGGATCGACGCCGCGCAGTTGATGCACGTAGTGCCGAAGCGTGGTCAAGCCCACAGTGAGGCCCTGCTCGTCGCGCAGCCGCTGCCACGTCGTCGCCGTGTTGGTGAGCAGGCGGTCGGCGATCGCTTGGCGATAGCCATCGAGTTGCTCGCGCTGCGGCGCCGCCAGCCTGCCGCTATGGTCGACGAAGAGATCCGGGACGCGCTCACACCACTGCCCCCGCGTGAACACGGTCGCACCGCGCGTGATTCCGACAGGACGCTCGTGTGTGGCAGACCGCCTTCGCTCGGTTCAGCCTGCAACGGGAATTCGAGCGCGACCGGCTCATCCTCGGGACTGGGATCGTGTGACCCGAAGATGTATGTGAGGCCATCGCTCCCGTTCACTCCGACATATAGGAAGGCGCCGTCAGTTAGTCAATAGCGAGCATCTACCAGTGTCGCTTTGCCGTCCGCCGCGCAAACTCTCGAAGTGGACCGCCCTGAGTTGCGTGGAGCGATAGGGCGATTCAGATCAGGCTTATGAAACCGGTAGGGTTCGAATGAGCCTACGAGCTGATCGTCACCGAGGTCGTCGCACCGATGAAGCTCGATGAGTTCTCGACAAGCCAGCCCAAGCGATAGACTCCCGCTGGGATGGAGCTCGGGATCGGCAGGTACATCTCGAACACCTCTGAGCCGTTTGCCGGTACCGGTGTCGCCGCGGGGCAGTTGAGGGTGTAGAAGGCCTCACCATTAGGGCCTTTTAAGCCTTCACCATAAGTCGGACAGGGGTTCAGGCTGATCGGCGAAGTGGTTGCGTTCCTCAGCGTCACAAGATACCTGTACGACTCGCCTGCTCTTGCGATGGCCGGCGCACTCAGCGAGGCCGTCAGGCCGGGCGGAAGCCCGATGGACGGGGACGGGGTTGCAGGTGTATTGCTCGTTATCAGCAGCAGCCATGAAACGGACATGTCCGGGCACAAGGATGCGGCGGAGCTCGGCTCCTGGGGATACCTGCCAACGGGCACGTACAGCCACTGAGCCCCACCCAGGAGGATCCCCAGGCGAGTAACCGGCTGGATCGAGCAGTACCCATAAATCTGGAGCGACACGCTCGCGGATGCGGATGGACTTAGCACTGGGAAACCAGACGCGGGGCCCGCCGCTTGTCCGTTTGTGGGAATCGACTGCCTTACGCCGGCGGCGTCGATGAGTGCGGCGCTCGGTGCTGAAGGCAAATAACAAGGAGATGTGCCGACCAAGGTGATCGTCCCAGAATAACCAATCGTGCTGGTGGCGCCGCCGGCAAAGGCGAGCGCCGTCGCGTTCAGCTCTGCGGGAGTGCACTCCGGCAATGCGGGCGGCTTCGCTGGGGGCGCCGACGTTACCGACGCGGGGAGAGCCGCCCACGGGACGATGTGTGTGGCCGGTGCGCCCAGCGATGGGGACTTGGAAAGTGGTCGGGAATGACCGAGCACGATAGCCACTGCCATTGCCGTTAGGACTCCGACCGTCGCGATCGTCGCAACGATAGTTGCGAGGATCCTCTCACTTCGCCCGTGATCGTGCCGCGTCGGTGCCGGCGAGTCTGGGTGGGCGACAATTTCCGTGAGACCGCGTCGCAGAATCTCGTCAACCTCCTGGTCGGACAGATCGCTCATGAACTTCTCCTCATACCCTTGGGTTCAATTGGCAGGAGCAGGCGGCGCAACACCATCCGCGCGTGGTGCAGGCGCGATGCGACCGTGCCTCGCGGAATGCGGAGGATCGCTGCGACCTCATCGACACCATAGCCCTGAAGGTAGTGCAGGGCTATGACGGCGCGATGGTTAGGGTTCAAACGGGCCAAGGCATCCTCAACCACGATGCGGTCAGTGGTCCCAAGCCCGCGGCTCTGAGCCGCCTCGGATCCTGAGAAAGGTACCCACCGAAGGGCGCGCCGGCGGCGCGCGGCGGTTATCGCCTCATTGCAGGTGACACGCGTGAGCCACGCCTGAAGCACCCCTTGCTCCTCCGGCAGGCCTTCCTGATGCCGAAAGGCCTTCTCAAACACCGTTTGGGTGACATCCGACGCAGCCTCAGCATCTCGAAGGATTACAAAGGCGACGCGTCTGAGCCGCTCACGGTGCGCGTGGTAGAGCGCCTCCCAAGCCACTTCCCGATCCGGAGGGCTCAGATTATGGACGTTCACACCTAGTTAACGCACGGACGGCCAACTTGTTTCACGCCAGAACGAGGCTATGCGGGGTTGCGACACCCGGCGACTAAAGGTTGCCACCGGCGCAGTCGTAGCTTTTGGTTCCCCCGAAGAAGAAGGCGTTGTTGCCCCAGATCGGCCCGCCGGCGCAGTCGCTGTCAGCATTCAGGTACTGCCCATTGAACGGGCCCATTTGGTGCGTGCCGCGATACTGGCCATGGCGCTGGTTGTTGGTCCATAGCCCGTCGCTCAGGCATAGGTATCCCCAGACCGTGGGCTGGCCTCTGTTTCCCCACGCAGCCCACATGAAACTGGGGACGTAATACCCATGGGCGAACGAGGAGAGAGCAGAGGAGCAGGACGAGCCGTAAATCCCGGGTACGTAGCCGCTCTGCGCAATCGTTTGGTCGAACGCCGAGCCGTAGTCGACCACAGCGGTCACATCCGTAGGATTGCCGGACCAACCACCAACTCCTTCGATGTCAGCCACAATTGGGCCGCCATTGAGCGCGATCGACCGAGCCTCCGCAACCGCGGCCTGTGCATCTTGCGTGCCCTGCTGCTCTGCCACCGACGGAGTGGTTGATATCCCGCTCCCACCGCAACATTGGTGGCCGTACCAGATGCCCACTAGTCCCCAGCCTTCCAGTAGAACGGCCCGTACCCACGAACTCGTGATGCCACTCGTACCCTTGCTAACGCCGCACAGGGACCCCGACCCACCCAAATACAGGTAGTACTGGTCCAGGGGCGTCCCATAGAAGAAGTTGTGCATCTCCTGCGTCGTTGGCTGGCTCCCATTACTCTGGCACCCGTCGAACCCTTGCTCGAAACTCGTTATGACCACGTTGGTTCCGCATACGTTGCAGAGCGGCACCTGCCTGGCAGCCGGGACCGTTGTCGCTGCCTGTGATGACGTCGCAGCGGCTGAGAGCACGACTAGCAGGACAGCGGCAACGACTGCTCCCAGAAGCCGCATTCGTCGGCTCATCTCGTGTGTGCGCACCCGGCTGCCGACCACGCGTCTGCCTCCGCGACGCGCCCGACTGTCGATCGCTGGTTCCTCCTCCGGGGCCACGCCACTCCATTCCCAGGCGATCGGGCCGGAGCCTACATTCCGTGGGGGAGCGCTGTCGAGTTGTTGTGCACGGCGGTAGTGGGTCAGTTTGAAATGCCAGCCATAGGTACGGTAGCGGACATATCCCCAGAGTTGCCCCGCCACGCGCGCTGCGATGTTACGGCGAAGTCTCATCCCTTTCCTCCAGTTGTCCACCCGGCGCTTGATGTGCTCCGTCGGGGACCGCGAGCAGCATGCGCTTACTGAGCAGCGGAGTCGAGGATCTTCAGCCAGTCGGTCACAGCTGTGCCGAAGGTCGTGGAAGCGCGTATGGGAAGGCCGGCGCGTCTGAGCAGTGCCGCGAGGCGATCAGGGACTTCTGGGGCTCAGAAACCGGCCGGTTGGCTGGAAACGGCTGCACTGCGGTGGAATGGCTGCGAGTCGGGGAGACAGGACTCGAACCTGCGACCCCTGCTCCCCCCAGACTAGTCCTCATTTCCCGATTCGACTCGAGTTCGACTTAGGGTGCTTTCGTCGGGAAATGGTTGGAATGACGACTAGATCGCGTGTATTGGAATCAATTGAAATCGCGTCGACATCGAGAGGGGCTAGCGGCCGGCCCATTGTTCCTCTTCCCCACGATCTCGCGACTTTGGGCATTCTGGTCGTCGTGGTGACTATCCGCGCCTCGAGCGGTTGTTCTATGCATCAGGGTGGTCCGTCATAGCCGGTCAACCCAAGAGCGGCTTGTGACCTTGTCTCCGGCCGCGTGAGTTACTTCGAGCTCGAGCGCGGACGGCTCAATGTCGGTTGTCTAAGATCGTCCGCGCTTCTAGAGCGGCTTGAGCTAGATCGTCCGTATGAGACTGCTTCGTCCGAGTTCCTCGTTTCGTCCAGATAAGCATCAATCGCCTGCAAGGTCGTTTGATCCACTTGGCTGACAAGGTCCCTCAAGGTTTCGGTTGAAGCAGCGTTCAGTGTTTCTTCGCGGATGCCACCATCCGAGTAGCCGAATGCCCGTACCAAAGGCCACCGCTCTCTGAGTAGACGAGGGGCAGAAGCGGGCGGTTCAACGGGTAGCTCAGCCACCTGACAATTCCGTGTATAGGGTGTGCATCGAATGTACGTCCTCGTCATCGTCCTGGATGGGCGTGTCGGCAAGCCGGCCTGGATCGCCGCGCATATAGGTTGGAAGCGGATGCGTCGCCACGGTCACAGTATCGATCACGGCAGACCAGCGGACCAATGCTCACGGTGCGTCGCCATCTGAGCGTGCTCGGCGATCGGCCGCTGATCGCGCTCGTGCAAAGCAAACATCCGTACGTAGTAGAATCACCGGTCCGGGCATTTGGTTCTGGTCCAGGTTCAAAAGGCTATCTCCCGTGCACGCTAACTACGGCAACCGCCCAGGCGCGGCGACCTCATCCCCAACCCTGATTCCAACGCCCCCCTCGCGGCCGCGACCCGGACAATTCCCTCCTGCCTCCTTCGCGACTATCGACACGGGGCCGTTGCGCTACGACCTCTTTCGCCTCATTCGCCGGCAGCCGGAGCGAACTCGCCTCTGGCAGGCGCTCCACCTTGGCGCAGCTCGTGTCTTCACGACTCCAAATGTCATCGATGAGATGGATCGTGATCTGCCGATGCACGCTGCCAAGGCCAACGTGGAGCTTCAGCTGACACGCACCCAATGGGAAACGCAATACCGACCGCGGCTCCGAGTCGTCGACGTTGCCGACCTCGTTCCCGAGCTCGGCGATCACCCCGACGTGCTGACCGTGTACGCCCGGGGAAGTGACGGCCCTCTCGCCCTGCTCACCGCGCTGCTCGGCGTACGGGCATGGACCGAAGACAATGATCTGGGTGTGCTTGGAATGGGGCGGGAGCTCTGGCTCGCTCACGCTGTCGCCACCGTTGACGAGGCCCAGCTTTCGTCGGTTGGTGCCGTGGCATACCTCGCAACCGCCAAGTCAATGGAGGTCGCCGCAACCCAGGCCATCAGCCTATATCGCAAGGCTGAAGCCACGATCGGCCGGCCTGCCACGCTCTTACTGGGCGCACTCCTTGCCCTCGGTGGGGTGTGGTTCCTGTGGGACGAAGATCGGCGAAAGCTCCTCCTCGATTCCCAGGTTGCCCGTTCAACGGGCTCTGCGACCAGCATGCTCATCGCGACCGCTGTGGACATGCACAGCCGCCATGAGGCTGCCCACGGCTTCCTGCAGGAGCACCTCCGGGAGGATCCTCGCCCACCGACGATCCACATGCGCCTGGCGCGCATTCTTGCCGAGGCCCGCTTCCCGCTGGCTCTCGGCGAGCTCGCCGTCCGGGCGTCGGTAGGCGAGGCCGTGGTGAGCACGGTCATGCAGAACCATGCGGCGTTCGTCTGCGACCGTTTCGGGCGCTGGGACCTTGGCTCGCTCCTGACTCCTCGGATGCAGGAGCCGTCGCCATGGATGCCGCCCGGGCGGTTCAAAGCCTTCCCAATGGGGCGTTAGAAAGCTCCGCTGCTCGTGCGCGCGAGGACAGTCCAAATCATCGATCGAGCGGACACCGCCTTCACGGTGGCCAAGGTTGACGACGGGAGGGCGTCACGAGCGTCAGGCATTGTGTGATTCCTCCGGAGGTGCTGAGCTCTGTTCCCGGCGCAGTTGTCTTTTGGTCGGGTGCCGGCGTTTCCAACAATGCGCCGTCGAACGGCCGCTTAGGCGAGGAACTGAGCCGTCGCGTTCTGGTGTGGTCATTCGCCGAAGGTCTGCTCGATCGGATGCAACGCGCATATGCCAGACTGGAGGTCAACCGTTCGTTGTCATGGTTGGAGACTCTTCTCGATGTGGCCGTTGCTGAGCAATTCCCGAGTCCGGGCATTAGGAGATCGCCAAGCCTTGTCGGAACCGTAACGGTCAATGGACTTTTGTCGCGCTCAGCGGGCGAAGACGAAAGTGAGCACGGCTTCCACGGTAGGGATCAAGCGTTGAACAACTACCGGATCCACGGCATGACCCTTATGTTTGACGCTCTGAATTGTTGAGTACGTTTCGCTGATGATCCGGACAAACGCTTCGACGATGTCACCGCTCGGATCGTCGCGACATAGATAGCGAACTCGAAGCGCACGCGTTGGGCGTCCATGCTGATCCAGATTGGTGGATGCGAGCTGACTCGTCCGTAGCCAGTTGAGCAGATCGACGCCCTCGGTAGCGCGCCTCAGAGACCAGTCCAGAACCTCCACCAGCGAGCTGGCGGCTTGAGACGCCGCATCGGGGCCAGGGCGACTCACGCGCTCCCACGCTCCTTCGAGCTTGTCTGGCAACATTTCATCGAGTTGGCGGAGTTTGCTAACTAGGAGGCTTCGCAATTCCCTCGGGGCAGACTCCTCCGACAGAAGATCGTCATCTACGTCAACAGCAATCCCCGCACGAGCGGCGGCGGCGAGGTTGACGCCGAGGACTCCCCGGCCACCAACGAAGATTCGATCCGGGGAGATTGGAGCTGGGATCGAAGTGCCCTCACCCTCCAGGAGGGTGCGCCATTCAAAGGCGACATTACGAATACCGGCGCCAACATCCGGGAGGTCAGTCAGGATCGGAAGGAGTCGCTGTGCTGAGGCTGCGATGGAATCGGCAATGCGGGCAAGCTCCGGGCCCCAAAGTTGCGGGGCGGCAAACGCAGGGCTGCTCAACCAGCCCTCCATCGCAACGCACGCAGCGGCAATGTGGTCGACGATTTCGAGCTTCGGGAGGAGCGCAGCCATTCTGTCTGCATCGCGGTACAGGTCCCCGAGCGGTCCAACGATGCGTTGAACATCTAGCGTAAGGAGTTGCGCAGCCGAGAAAGTTGGCGCCATGTCAGCTAGCCAGCGAGAATCGATCAGCTTGGTAATCGAAGCAGAGGGAAGCGCCATCGATCGAACGAGCGACTGCGTATGAGATAGGGCACGGAGCCCAGCGTCGAGGTTGGCGGACGCCCCCGCGGTGCCTTCGAGAAGCCGTCTCGCGACCGCACTGACTGTGGTGGCATTCGCTGCTGCTTGCTTGCGCAAGGCACGATAGGAAGAAGCATCTACTCTGACGCTTACTCGCGGAGATACCCCGGCTTCGCCTAGCGACGGTCGACCCACCGGCCGACGACGAGCAAGGCTGAGGTCGTAGCCGACCTCCGCCTCTTGCGCCAGCTCCACGACGTCTGCTTGGGTGAGCTCGCGGCCCGTCTTTGTTCTCAAGATACGACGCGGCATGCCAATGCCTCGGTGTACTGGGGTTCGTACGCACGACGGAGCTTCATCACGTGGATGACGAGCAGATCATGGTCGTCGATCTCAAGAGCCATGACCTCAAGGGGCACGCCGCCGGCGTCGTCGCCCAGGAAGACCAAGCGGTCGTCCCGAACCGCCGCGCCAGGCGGAGCTGGCTCGGCAAAGACAAGACCGCAATGCTCTATGACGTACCTGGCTCGAGCTTGACTGATCTTGTGCCTGCGGGCTGAATCGGCAAATCGAATCACTCATACGCATATTATGTCAGACAAAACCCTGGCAGTATGCTCCTGTGCTCCACACAGATGTTCGCCGATGATGACCCGATCCCGATGCGAGGACCCGGTCCGGGCAAGGCTCCCCAAGTCACCGCGAATCAACCTCCTCGCACCTCGCCCATTGTGTATCTCGATCAGTGGGTGTGGATTCGGCTGGCTCGAGCGGCCCATGGCCATGCGGATGCGGCTGATGCTGTCGACGCTCTCGCGAAGTTGCGGGAGCTCGTCGCCGCCGACCTGATCGTCTGTCCACTTTCGAATGTGCGCTACATGGGGACGCAGGCTCACTACGTCGAAGCCAGACGCATTCGGCTTGGGGTGGTCATGGTGGAGCTCGGGAGACTCCGTACACTGGTGGGGGCGCGAGCTCCAAGTCTTGGCGGCATCCAAATGCCCCCGCGCTGCCAATTTGCGTTGGGGAGCGCGGTCCGTGCCAGTTCTTCGAACTCATGGTCATTGAACGACTGTTGCGGGGACCATTCGATTTGGTGCAGCCCGGGAGGCCAGATCTGCACCAATGACGGGGACATGGTCGTGACCTGGGCATCCGCGGGAGGTAGGGTGTGGCCCAGGATGTGGAACGCAACCGTGCCAATGCGCAGCCCAACCCAGTAGCGATGCCCTTCAGCGGCCGGCTCCAATGAGCCTAAACCCTCGACGGAGAAAGCGACGAGGTAAGCGAGGCCAACTGACTGTCCTCGGTGCTTGGCCAACCAAACCGTGAGCTGATCGGGAAGGACACATGGCCGCAGATCGCGTGCGTTGTAGATAGCGCTGATGTGCTCATGCGGAATGGGCAGTCCAAGTTTGCGGTTCGCGCCCTGGAGCATGATCGTGGTCTTGGCCGCCCAAAAACCTAAGGTGCGCAACTCCGCTACGCCCATCGGCAAGGCGATCGGGCCGAGCATGGGCCGCAATATCGGAATGGTGTCTTCTTCGAGTCGGTGCATCCAGCCCGTGTTGCACTCATGGCACACAATCGGCAAGCGCAAGCGCAGGCTCTGCTTGGTATCGACGCGAACGCGCTCTGGGTCGTCGATAAGCCCTGCCCTGCGTTTCACTACGCCGGGCCCGTAGAGCTCCACGAGGCGCTTGAGCAGCCAGCGGGGGATGACATCCTCGCGGCTGTTGGCGATGCCTCCGCACCAAGTGCAGCGCGATCGCGGCCTCGACTGCCGCGCTCGCCGCGGCACTGCGCCCTCATTCATATTCGATGCGGCCGCCAGTGTGCTGATGGCGAAATGCGTTAAGGACGGCTCCTAATGGAGGTTCGACGTGTCGACCTCGACCTTGACGCGGCGACCCACGCTGGTGTCGGTGCATCCGAGCTGATTGCTGACTTCTTCGTTCGCCATCCGCGCTCCGAGGAAATCGCTCGAGGGATTGGTTAGCAACTCCAAATCGCCGCTGCGCGCCAACGTCACCGCTCGATCAATCACCAACTGCAAACTCACCCGAGCGGCTCCGTCCGCAGCCAGTCGCGCGCGGCCTTGGTCAAACCTTGCCACCGTGTCTTCCAGTCCAGATCGTCGTCGCACAGGCGCAGCGGTTCTGCCGCAGACCACCGACGCTTGAGTTCGGCCGCCAATCTGGCCGCTTCCGTACCTGTCTGCAGTGGCACGAACCTTGAGCGTGCATCATCGATGTTGCAGCGGCGGCAGAAGGCCTTCAGATTGTCGAGCTCATTTGAATCACCGTGCACATGTTGGATCGTGGCGATGGCATCCGGATCACCGCCGCTCTGATCGAAATCCAACATCCGCCCGCACTGCTCACAGCGTCCCCCGGCCCGTCGGAACACCTCAGCTCGCGCCTCCGCCCCGACAGCCCGCTGCCGCTCCGGATACCCGCCTCCGAGCACCATCGCCAGCCGCATCCGCATCGCCTCCTGCACATCGGCCAGCTGGTCCCGACCATCGCGCCGGCAGCCACGCACATAGCGCACCAACTCCGCAGCCTGCCGACACTGCTGCGAACAGAACAGCGGCGTCTGCAACGTGATCTCCGGACTGTCGCAGTTGGCGCATCCGCCGATGCGATAGTGACGAACCTCCACGCAGTTGCCTCCGTGCGCCCGAGCACCGTTGCGCCTGCGCGTAGTCTGACAGTCGCCGGGTAGGACTTCTCCGCCCCCAGATAGGTTCGGGTCTGCGCCGCCACCCGCTACAGGACTCGAACCTGTGGCCAAGGGATTGAGAGCACTGCTGTCAGGCGGTCACCGTCGTCCGGCGGTGACCGTCCGAGTTCGCTGAAACGCCGCAAGGATTCCGCCTCGGCCGCTGCGACCGGGCGTGCCGCCTGGGTTGCTCCCACGGTTGCTCCCAGCTGATGAGGCACCCCGAGGGACCCGACCTTGCCGCATCTTCCCGCGACGTCCTTTGACCTACTTCCGGCGCGGACCACTACGCAGCCCGCGGCGGACCCTCGACCTCGACCTCGATGCGCCTGATCTGCGCTTGGCGGGCAGCCTCGAGGTCCACCACCGGAGCCCCTCGTGCGGCGTAGCGCTCTTCAAGCCGCTCGAACTGTGCCCTCATCTCTTCGATCTTTTCACGAAGTTCCCGATCGCTCCGCTTCCGTTCGTCTAGCTCCCGTTGAAGGTCCTCGAGCGTACCCTCGTGCGCTTCTAGCGCCCGCTCGTCAGCTTCGATCGCACGCCGCAATGCTGCGTCCTTCTCCGACTGGCGCTGTCGTTCCAACGCCTCCCTCTGCCGCCGGCGCTTCTCCGCACGCTGATCTTGTATCGCTCCCGCAACCGCAACCACCGACGTCACGCCTCCGACAACCAGAGTCGGAACTACAAGCGGTGGGAAGATGATGTTCACGGCCGCGGTGCTGACGACGGCGACGGCGATGGCGGTCGCCCGCGTTACCGGATTCCGGAACTGAGCCCGGAACTTGACACCGAAGGAACCACCGGCCAGGGCGACAATTTCCAGCGAGACGTTCTGCTCCCGAACTAGATTCCGTAGGAAGTCGTAGCTCAGCTGCTGCGACGCGTGATCAGGAATCTCCCGGTCGTAGAAGACGGCAACTGCCGCCGCATCGACGGCCAACTGGACCGCATCCAACGCGGCGACCAGACCCGCAAGACCGTTGCCGGCGGCGTCAACCTCAATTACAAGAGTCGTGTCCCCACGAATCTCCAAGTCTCCGTCACGCTGCGGCAGGTCGTGAAGAGCAGTGCCTTGCCGGTACTCGCTCAGCAGGATGGTAGCGAGATCGACGATCTCGTCTACTCGCTGATCCGTGGGCACCGACAGCCCTCAACTGACCAACGTGTAGTTCACCGACTTATGGCAATGCGAGCAAGGCGGGAACGTTTCCCCAGCACTGATGTGGATGAGCGTCTGGTGCTCGTCGTCACCGCGCCATGTTCCCGTAGTCGGGCAGGTCTCTCCGGTATGCGCCATACGTATCCTCGTGAACGAGCGGGCGGCCCCTAGCGAGTCTACTCCGCGATCTCCTGGACTTTCTAGCCCCGATCGCCCACGCCGGTCATCGCTGGGACCTTCGGGGTGGCGCGGCGAGACGCATGTTGAGGGAGCGACGCTGTAGGAGCGGTCGAGTGGACGGCAGTGCCAAGAGATGTCACTCGTGGAGCGGATTCAATTCCGACCACTTCTTGATGAACTGCTGGAGGACCCAGCGTCGTTGCGCCTCGTCCTTGCCAGCTGCCGCCCAAACCTCCAGGTAGCGATCGGCACACTCGTGGAGGCCCAAGCTGCTGCCTTCAACCGTGAGCAGCCCGGCCAGCTTCTGGTTGGGCTCGGTCTCGCCGTGTGCTTCTACGGCGTAGTGCCGGCCTTTGCCGTCGGCGCGGACTACCGAGATCTTGATTCGTCAGTCGTCCTCCCATGGCTGAGAGATCGACCCGGTCCCCTCCCATCGCTTGGGTCTGGTTGGCCGGCCAGCAGGCCACCTATTACGGTGGTCACTATCGTAAGTCGCCCGCCCGAATTCGCGTTCCAAGCGCGGGTGGTTGGCATGTGATCGTGGTGCCGAGCCCCGGCGGCCGGGTGCATGCGCGAGTCAGCGTCTCTGGCTAACCAAATCGCCGAGATAGATCCCAACGAGCTCCCGAGTTGATTCGCTAGCGTCCGTGGCGCGGCCACGATGACGTCGAATACGAAACTCTCGAGTACATCGGCTGGTTCAACCGTCGTCGCCTGCGCGGAACGATCGGGATGGTCCTCCCGCTTAGCTCGAGGCCCATTAGCATCAGTCAACCCCGGTCGCGGTCGATCACTGGACCGGCGCCGTAAAGGCTATTGCAGCCCCGAAGCGGGCGACTGGAACGCAACCAACCACATGACTGTCAACAGGATCGCGATGAAGCCCTGTAGCGGTTTCTCTGAAATGGCCACGCCTGGGTGTCAGCGGACAGTGCAGAGGGACCCACGAGCGCCGTATGACGGCGTCCTCAAATTCAGGAGGATGGCTATGACGCGCGGACGACTCTTCTATTCCGTGAACGAGGCATCCAAACCACCGGCACGCCGGGTCCACCACGACGATGAGCGATGCGGCGCGGGCAAGATGATCCCGGAGAGAGAGCGTATCTATGGCCGGACAAACGAGTATCGGCTGTGTGAGGACTGCCAAAAGTACCGCTAGTTGGAACCCATAGCGAGTCGAGCGGTACATCACGTCGCTGACTTCGAGCGCGTAGTCGCTCGATACGTACGTTCTGATCCGTATCGTGCTGAGCGGCGGATGGTGAAGCGAAAGCACCACAGCCGGTTCCCACGCGACACTCACACAGATAGGCGGATATCCCGTTCTCGCTCGCCGCCCCGTCCCGGGTCCGCTGGGCACGCACGGACCCTACCCAGTTCGCGACGACTCGAGCATCGACTAACGAAGGTCTTGCATGCTTCTCGAGGGACGCAACCCAGCCACCTCGACGGTAGATATGAGTTCACCTCGATTTCCCGAAACGGGGTGGCATCACATTGTCGTCCCCGGGCATCTGCATCGCTGTCCGACCGCCCAGGCCAATCCACCCGTTGCATTGGCCGGGAAATGGGTGTATACCTCGCCTTAAGAAGGAAGGTTCGCACGGATGCCATTTCGTCCGCCGACCGGGTGCGGCCACGACCAAGGGAGCCTCAACTCAAGGCTATGAGGGCCCGGTGCGGTCGACATGTCCGCAGTAGCGCGCCGGGTGGTGTCGGGCCGTGGTAATAAACTGAAGGTGCGCCGATTCCCGACCACGGAGCGCGATGGCCACTCACCGCGGGAAAGGGCCGCAGGCTCAGCCACGCCGGTCAGCGACGGAGCAGAACTGCAACACGCGTTGAGAGTACTGACGGAGCAGGCGGCCGCTGTTCACGACGCCGCCGTTCAGCTGAGTGGGGAACTCCGCAGGTTCGAGTCCACGAGGGCTGTCCTGGAAAAGAAGCTCGTGGCTAGCACCCTCGCTGGACAGCCGGCGGCGTCAGTTGGTCTCACGTCGCGGCAACGCGAGATCGCTCAACGGCTCATGGCGGGCGAGAGTGGGCAAGAGATCGCGCTCGCCCTCGGCATTACCATGAACACGGTTAAGAGCCACAGCAAGGCGGTGCTCGGGAAGCTGCGTATCCATTCCCGCCACGAGTTGCGTTATATCCTCACCCTCTCATCCTTCGAGTGAGATCGGACCGCTGCCCTGGGAAAAGATACCCCTCCGAGGGATTGTATGGCAGGCACGTTAACCGTACAGTTATGAGTCCGATCCCAGTCAGACGAACTCAGCGGGTAGTCGGAGGCTCCGAGGTTTCCGAAAGAGAGAGGATCTGAAACATGCTGAGGCGGAGTTTGCTCGCCGTGGCTGCGGCAGCCGTCCTCTCGACGGCCAGTCTCAGTAACACCGCGTTGGCCGGCCCAAACGGCCAGCAGCTATCGCTGCGTGACGTCAAGGGCTACATTTACAGCGCTCTTGTGACCGGATACAACAACAACTGCCAGGTCGTTGACTACGGCATTTCCAATTGGGCCAGCCACGACTACGACATCTCAGGGCTGTACTGGCAAGCAGGGTATTGCACCAGCGGTTCGCTAGTGGCGCTTCCATACACTTACGCGAGCAGGAACTCCCAGGGTTACGAAGCCACCTTTACTCTGCTGAATCCTGTTGGGCCACCGCACAGCCAGTCCAACGCGTGGTGGAGTTGTGAACTCGACGATGTTCCTATGGCGTGTAAGGCGGGCAAGGATGCATACGGATGAGTGAGCTTCTCGATCCGCAGTCTCTGACGGCTGGACAATGGAGTCTCAGCGCGCACAAGACAACCTTTCGTTGGAGGGCCCGGAAGGTGTTCGCCGCCTTGGCGATCGCATGCTTGTTCTCGGCCACCAGTATCCACGAGTCTTTCGCCGGCACGGACGGCCAGCAACTCTCCCTACGTGATGTCGCGGGTTACATCTACAGCGCTACTGTTGTCGGTTACAACAATAGCTGTAACTACGTTATCTACGGCATTAGCAGTTGGCTGAACCACGACTATGACATTCCCGGCTGGTGGTGGCAACAATGGACCGGTTCCGTGGGGGGAAACAACTGCGGTGGCTACCAAGTTGACGTGTCGACGTACGCAGGGGCCAACTTTAGTGGCCTCATGGCTGAGGACTTTTATTTGAATGGACCACCTCACAGCCAGTCCGGCGACTGGTGGAGTTGCGAGATTGACAGCATTCCTGTCGCGTGTGCTACCGGCGTGCACGCCTTCGGCTAAGATTTCGAGGAGGCACCGTAAATGAGTGTAAGAAGACCGCGAGCTTTCGCGAGTCGGATTGTCTTAGGCGGCGTGCCGATACTATTAGCCGTCGGCATCACGGCATGCGGACTGCTTCGCCCCGCATCGGGTCCTACGGACCTTCGGTCGGCAACGCAATCCCCGGGCCCATCTATCGTAGCCTGGGATCAATGTCTCACCAGCCATGGCGTGCCCGTTCCTGCTGGTTACAATCCATATGCGCCTAATGGATCTGCCAAGCCGAATGCAGACGCTACAGTGATTGCGGCCTGTCAGAGCCAACTGCCCCCTCCGCCGCCAGCTTCCGTTGCAATGCAGCAGCGTTGGACGGGCCTCGCGCAGTGCTTGCGAGGCCATGGCATCCCTGCTCCCGACCCATCCTTCCAGCCGAACGGCGATGTCGAGCTGATTTTCCCGCCGGGCATCGGACCGAATACACCCGGTTTTGCGGCGGCTCAAGCCGAGTGCTTCCAAGCGGGCGGCTTCACCCCACCCCAGCCGCCATCTCGGTAAAGATAGGCGTTGCAAGCGATACGATGCGGGGGTCGCCTGACCCCCGTGGACTGGTCCAGCTGATTCGAGGGTTTCTCAAGGCCTCATGACGAGGCACGAGGAACTCGATGAACGGACGGAAGCCCACTGCGGAGCAGGTGATTCGCAAGCCGCGCGAAGGCGAGCGGCGCCACCGATGGCATGAGCGATGCCGAGGTGGCGCGGGCGCTTGAGATCAGCGAGCAGACGTACAACCGCTGGCGGAATCAGTATGGCGGCATGAAGCCGAACGACGCCAAGGAACTGCGTCGCCTGAAGGACCAGAAAGAGCGGCTCAAGGGGTGGTTGCCGATCTCACCCTGGACAGCCAGCTGCAGATGGACCATTCGGAGACTGGTCAACCCGTTCACGCTTCGAGATGAGCGAACGTCCAGACCGAGTTCTGGTCGGACGTTCGTCGCGCTGCAGGCTCGAGAGGAGAACGTCCCAGCCGGGCAGGAGCGAGCGTCGGCCGCTATAGCGGCCGCGCCAGGCGGAACTGGAACGTTGGACCAACGTGGGTGGCTCTGGGGGTTCGGGACCGCCTCGGTGTAAATAGACAGATGTGAGCAGAGTCAGCCGCGGCGATCGAAGTGCTACCACGGGATAGGAGAGGTCCCAGGTAGATATGACCTACATGAGTTCGGCGCGCCAGGACGTTGCCCCGGATGCGAGTCCGTCAGCGTCGACGGTGGATCCACGGGCCCGACTCGAAGCGATATACGTTACCGAGGGCGCCCGTCTTCGTGCTTTGGGCACCCTTCTGACGGGGAATCCCCCGAGCGGCGAAGACCTGGCGCAGTCAGTCCTTACGGAAGCGCTTCGGCGCGAGCTCGATCGGCCTGGTTACTTACGCGACCCGGTTTGGCCCTGGCTGCGAGCTGTCGCCATCCGTATGGCAGGCCGAACGCGAGCCCGCCAACGCGCTTACTGGGCGCGGATCCCGCTGTTGGGAGGAACACTCTCCGACACTGATTGGAGAGAAGAGACGATCGATACGGTCCGGGCACTGAGGAAGCTTCCACCTCGCATGCGCATGTGCATCGTGCTCGCCTACCTGGAGGACCAGAGCACTGAAGCAATCGCCCAGGAGTTGAACTGCGCACCCAAGACAGTCGAGAACCAACTGCGGGAAGGGAGACGGCGGTTGCGTGAATTGATAGATCGTGAATGAGGAGATGAGAGTGATGCAGGAACATCCTTCAAAACTGACTGAGTCCCAACTGCAGGCTGTCCTGCGGCGTGCGGCCGCCGACATTGCCGAATCGGGTACGCGACATGTCAGGAGCTCACGGCGACGCGGCGTAGCTCTGGCTGCGGCAATTACCGTCTGCGCGCTTCTAGCCGGAGCTGGGACTGGATTCGCATTCGGTCGGTCGGGCGGCTTAGCCCCGGCAAGCCACACCGGGGTGACTCACACGATGTCGACATCTCCGCTGCCACGCGTGGTACAAGCAGCGCTGCAGACCTTATTGCAGGAGCGCAATCCACAGATCGTCCAGCGCGTCGACTCAGTAGAAGTCAAGTACGTCACGGATCGTCAGTTTCAGAATTCGGTCTCGAGTGCGTGGAAGACGGATCAAGTCTCAGCATGTGGCAGCAGCTCGGCACCGGACGCAGTGGCCGGTCACTGGTACCTGATCCTGCTGCACGGACGTTTCATCAACTCGGCCGGCCCTGGGATACCCACGACCTATACATCAGCGCTGCTAATTCAGGTTCCTGATACGGACCTCATCGCCCATCTGCCTGTGCCATCACTCCCTCCTGGTGTGCCAAAACCCGCAACTGTGGGGACAGGTCCCGGCATGTACAGTCCGCCCTTGGGCCATGATGGCGAGCCGCTGTGCTGGTCGCTACTCCCGAGCAGCTGACTGTTCGACCGCACCGACTGAGTCTCGCTCTGGGTCTGATACAGATTCCGGGGGGCCCGGACTCTGGTTGCCAGCGGCGCTGCGGGTGAGCCCAAGGTGAGGATTGACCTCACGGCCTACGCCTTACCAAGATGTTGGCCGGAAATCCCGCGAATTCGTATTCAAAATCCCCAGCAGCGCTCCTATAGCCAACGCATCTCGGGTTTTTGAGACTCGTTGAGACCGCGTTGCGGGACGACCGCCCTTAGGCGCGAGTGGTGGCGAGGTCACAGGTCGCGTGACAGGCGAAGGCTGAGCCACACTCGCCTGCTTCGGCCCAGCCGGATTGGGGACGGTCCATTGTAGTCGGGCTTGAGTGCGTCGCACTCGCATGCAGCGGGCTGAGCTGCGATATTCCCGCCTTAATGGATCCAACCGTTCCATTTCGCGGCCGCCTCAGTTGAGGCTAGTCCACCGACACGGTCGGGGCCAAGTGCGAGGAAGACCGCGTGGTTACGCATCAGGATGGCATCGACGTGCTGCCGTGCTTGCCGACGGTTCTCAAAACTGCGGACTTGTCCGAGTCTCTCTACCGCATCCCGACGTGCTTGTTTCGCAGCCAGCAGGCGCTTCGCGGGATACTCCTCTGGAGATTTGTCTACCAGCGTATGACAGGTGGGGCAAAGCAGCACGATGTTCTCAGGCGACGATCGCTGCTCCACGGATAGGGATTCGCTGCCTCTATGGCCGCTGACTGAGTGACCGACAATGTGTGCACGCTCGACGATGGAGGTGACGCCGCGTCGGCCCTTTTCAAAGAGCGTCCTTCGGCAAAGGAGACAGATACCTGCCGACTGCGCGTGGAGTAGCCGATCGTCCTCGGGACTCAGCTTCGCTCGACCAGCCGTGCAGACCAATGGACATGTCTCCCAACTCGCGACGCGCCTCGTCGCCGCCACCGAGTGTCGCATGTGTCAGGCGTCCACCGCTGCTAGGCTTCGCGTGTGCAGGGCAACGAACTTCTGCTGCTGCTTGGCAAGGCCGTATCCAACGGCCAGGCCTTCGAGCTCGTTACCTGCCTGGTTCTCGGTAAATGCCTCGGCCTACCGATTGAGACTGACCATCGGGCGGCGATTCTCGTGGGGCAGCGCTTGAGCACAGCGACGCGGCTAGACCTCGTCTCTGAGCTCGCGGGTTGTGGTCGACATCGACCTCGATCAAGATCAGCTCAGATGCTGGGTGGCATCGGCACGCAATGCAACTGCGGAGCGCAATCGCGTGGTCCATTGGGCGTGGCACGGCGATCCAGCAAGCGGGGAGTTCATGGGCGTAATCACAAAGCGTGGGCGTGCCGAGCCGCGGGACAAGCAGGAGATTCAGGCAGCAATCACCGCTACTCGCATAGCCATCGAGGACGGATACAGGCTGCTGGGTCTTGAGGTCGTCAAACCCGAGCCCTAGCGCCTACGCGTAGACAGGGATGAAGGAGGCGGCACCAGAGGCTGACGAAGCAACCCGCAGCGCTGGAGCAGCTACGCGCGTGAGCAAGAACAGCACGAGTGCCACAGCAGCAACGAGCGCGGCGAGGGTGGCGATGCGGGCGACACCCGAAGGAATGGTCCAGGTGCAGACGACTGTTGCCCTGATGCTGACGGTGAGTGCTGAGGAGGGCGAGTTCTGCGCGCCGCTCGAGAGCGCCGGCTCCAGCCCGTCGTTGACGCTGTTGTCCATGCTGGGTAGCTTACCCGCGGCGAGGGGCACGAGCCTAGATGGGTTCAGGAGAGTGCGCCGATCGAGCCGATCAGACCCCGCGGGATGAGGCTCCCGTTGTCCTAGGGTGGGTTCGGGTGGGTTCGGGCGACGACTCCTAGCAGTCCGTTACTGCATCGACTGGTTCATGAATTGCGGCGCCAATGATCCCGTCATGCCGAAATCCTCATCTGCCTCTCCCGCGCTGATGGAAAGAGGCGAGTCCACAGAGGAGTCGGTCCCAATCTGCGCAGCTCCACCGCAGGTTCCGGCACGCTGCGAACCGCGCCCGTCTGCGCATGTACGCAGCCGCTGATGGGTTCGCAACAATCCCCGCGATGCGATCCCGAACCGCGTCGGGTTTGGTCGGGTCGATGAAGAACCCGGTGATGCCTTCCTGGATAAGGTCGACCAGGCCCGATGTAGGCCGCGCCAGAACGATCACGCCGGCGAGCATCGCCTCTATCGCCACGCGACACTGCGATTCCGTTCGCGAGAGGACGAGCAGATAGTCAATGCTGCGGTAGAAGTCAGGCATCTGCTTGGGGTCCTTCCGTCCGGCGAATTCGACACTGTCTCGTTGGCCGGCTGGGAGCGACCTAACTGCAGAAATCAGATTCGCTGAGAGGGGGCCGGCACCGACGATTCGGAAGGCAAACTCGGGAGTCAGCGCGCGTATCAGTCCCAGGATGGCGTCGGCGCCCTTCAATTTCGATAGCTCACCTGCGATGCCGAGTGTCGCAGAGCGGCGCTCCATCGGGTGCCGGTTCCAGACGTCGTCATAGGCATGCGCTGACACAGGCAGCGGCAGTGTATGCGTCACGGATAGGCCCGCTTGACTCAGCGCAGCCTGGTGTGAACGGCTGAGCGCAACGACAGCATCGCAACGTAGCAAGGCGGACCCCATCCAACGAACAAGTATCAGCTGGCCAGCCCGTGGAACGCAGCGCAATCGATTGTAGTTCATGTGATCGGGCGCGGTGTGGATCACGCACACGGTGGGCTTGCGGAGTAGTGGCCCGATCACAATCGACGCGGTCGACAGATAGCGGAACGAGAATGTCCAGTGGACGATGACAATGTCGGCGGTGCGTAACCCGTGCAGTAGGCGCCATGGCGTCGCCCTGGTACACACGGCCCCGCCGTTTACCCGGTTTTCGAGCCTTGCGATGCGGTGATCGTCCGCGAAATGGTCGGTGAGGCGTGAGGAGAGCACGATCGTTCGAAAGTCCGGTTCAAGAACGGAAGCCAGGTTTCGGACCGAGAGGGCGAGGCCTCCACCAGTGATCGGCGGGTAGTCATGGAGCATGAGCAGCGTCGCCGGGCGCCCCCTTCCCAGCGACACCACGCCCGTCTTACTTGACGCGTTCGCTCCCTTCGCGTGGGCGCTAAGCATCGTCTGGCTCCAGAATGTACTCGGCCAAGCGCTGCGCTGTTTCGCCGGACTCGACATATTGGGAATTGTGACGTGCCGAAGATCGCGATCATCCAGGATGGTACCGAGGTTGCCAGGCAGACCTACGCCGACGTGAATCGCGGCTTCGAGGACGCCTGCGAGCTTCTGTCGCGCGATGGGCTCGACTTCTCGGCGCAGGTGTCCACCGACGAGGCCGTGGCGTACCTCCTCGATGGCATTGACCCCGAGGAGTATGCGTGTGTCGTGTTCGCCTCCAATGCCCTCCTCTCGGGCCAGATCGATCGCGCATTGCAGCGGCACCGCAGTCACGTCCTCGACTATATGCACCGCGGCGGCGGTATCGTGGTCTTGCATCAGTTCTCCAAGTCGCTCTCCTCCGTACTTCCCGAAGAGCTCGACATTGCGCTGGCTCCACGCACGCGCGGAGACTGGCAGGCACAGGCTGTTGCTTGCGATGCCGACGACATTCTGCTCCACTTCCCCGCTTGTATCGACGTGTCCAAGATCAGGGACGGCATGGACGAGGGCCCGCCGTCGCTCTTCTACATCAAAGTCGCGAGAGAAAGCCTACCCAAGGCGTATAAGCCCGTGCTGAGTTGCGGAGACGAGCTGCTGATCGTCCGCACCTATGACCACGTCACGCCTCGCATTGTCGTGGCCACGATGCCACTGGACTGGCAGCGTTGCGTAGGCCTGCTCGCTGGCGCAATCCGATATGCATGCTTCGGCCCACCTCGACGGCTGGTGTGGCGGCAGAAGGCGGCGCCCGAGGGACAGCTGATCCGGCGGTGGCTGTGCACCGATGGCGGCGGATCCGTACGCGACGTTCCCGAACACAGTAAGCCGATCGACGACGTGGCCGTGTGGTTGCTAGCCCACGTTGATCTCTGCGTCATGCCGCGGTCGGAAGTTCCTGACGTCGAGGAGAGGTACGAGGTGCGACGGTTCCTCGATCGCGGAGGGACGATGATCGCTGCCGACCCCGTGCCCAGCCCAGGGGCGAGCCGGGTTGTCGGCCTCGTTGGCCGCCATGCTGAACGACACCTCGCCAGTAGGTTGGGTGCCGAGTTGCGTGCTGTCAAAGGTTGGGAAACCGTCGATCGCGCCTTCGAGATCCGCAACATTGTGTCAGTGCTGTCGCTCTTGGAGAAGGACCGGGCCTACCCACACTCCTCAGCAGTTGTCATGACAACAGAACTTGCTCCTCTCCGCGACGCGATCCGGCGCCGGCTACGGAACCGGAGGCATCGAGAAGACTTGTCATCGAGTCTCGCCCTCGCGGAGACCCTGGCGTATCTCGAGGGGCCGACAACCAATCACACGCTGGTCGACTGGATGTCCGGCGTGCCTAGGGCGTCCGAGTTCGACGTTGCTCTCCAGATTCGGGCGATGCGTGCGTTCCGTGAGCGCCGTGAGGATGTCAAGTTCCTGGGCTTAGCCCTCAAGGGCATCACTGATCAGAGGGCCAACTTGCGCTCGCTCGGTCCTGTCGCCCGTGTACTGGACGCCGTCGCGTTCCTCGACCAAGATGGCCTGCTCGGGGATGACGGCTCCATCGATGTGGAACACGTCGGGCATCTATGTAATGTGCTGGAGGCGCATGTTCCGGAGCCGGAGGTGGGCTGGGTGTCCGTCGAGGCGACCGCCGATATCATTCGAGGTCTGCTCTCCATCATCCGCAGACTACCTCAGGATAGTGACGTGGCCGCACGAGCATCCGATCTTGTGGCCATCGGCTTTATTACATTGCAGAACGCCTTACCCCGATACGAGCGCAGCCCCAATGGCGTCGCCTGGCTCGCCCGATTGAGCCACGCGATGATCCTTACTGCCAGGCAGTTTCCCATCGGCTTGCATCGGCTGGCGTCGCTCGACTGGCCCGACACCTCGACAGGTGAGATTGCCGGCGAGCGATCACTCCTTGATTATCTGGCAAGCGAGAACAAGGGCCTCCAAGCCAGCTTGAGCACGCTGAGCGCACAGCTATTGGCGGCCAGGGTGGGCCGAATCACCGCCACCCTGCTCGTAACTGGGGTCGTCGCCGCGCTCCTCTCGTTCTTTATCTACCTCATCGGCGTCCGGTCCGCTCTCGCGCTGCTCAGTGACGTGATTATCGTTTTCGGCGTAGGCCTCGCTGCTCTTCAGGGCCTGTACGCATTCCTGGCGCGATTCCAGCTGCTCGCCGGGCCGGCGGAACGGATGCGAAAGGCCATCAGCGCCGCACTTGATGCCATCTCGCCAATCAAGGAGGTAAGGCGGGACGCTTAGTCTGGAGCCCCTACCAGTCGGTGACCGTCCACGGCGCCGACTCGGGACGGAAGAACGCGTCGGCTCGCGCGAGCGATCCGCTTGACAGCTCGACGACTCGGCCCGCGCGAGCTAGCGACGCGAAAGTGAAGCCACCCAGATACACCGCCGCAAGCTCGTTCACCCCGAGCCCCAGCTCGGCCATGTCGTCGGTTCTAATGCACTCGACGCCGCCACGGTCCACCCAGAGCCGGTACCTGCCTGCATTCTCTCCGAGTAGCGGATCTGCGACATCGAGGACTATCGTTCCGAATGCGCCATATCCTCGCGCCTTAAGAGCAGCCGCGACGTCGTTCAGCCGGAGCCATAGGAAGCCATCGAGTCGCGTAACGGCTAAACGACGCGGATCGGACAGCATCCACAGCAGAGGCTCGTCGACCGGGAGGTTCCAAGCCGCCACAGTGCATGCCTGCTCGAACCCTAGGCAATAATGCCAGAGCGCCCGACGCGCCTCGTCGGTGACAGTGATGAGGTCCTCGATAACCAAGCGACTCACGGGGTGCGTGCGTAGGGATCCCGGATCGAGTCTGTATGTCAGGTATCCCTGTGCCACCTCGTTTGCGTCCTCGAAGACAACGGCGAAGCGCGCGCTTGACCCGATGCGCAGCCATTCGTAATCACGGAACCAGACGCGCCAGAACGCGTCCGGCCGGCTGATCTGACCCGATTGAGAGCGAAGATGACGGCCGTATACAGCGGGGAGTAATCTTTCCATCTCCGGCCGCTCGAGCATTCTCAGCCGGCCGACGGACCCGGCTTGCTGAGGCACCGCATCCTTATGTGGCTGGACCTCGATCCCCATGGCAAGGGTCGCCGGCGCGAATCCCCAGTGCCGGATCACCTGCGGCGCGGAGGTCGCGCCGACGGCAACCGACTCGCCGCGCTCGCGGACATCGCGAAGCAACAGCGTCATCATCTCGGTCATCACACCCCTGCGTCGCTGCGTCGGCAGCACGCCTCCCAGTGTCACGCGGGCTACGGCGACCGGCACCGCTCCGGGAACAGTGAGTTCCAAACGGCCCGAGCCGACGCCGCCCACGATGCGACCATCCTCGAACGCCGCCAACGTACGATCGAGATCCATCGGCATCGACCCGTCAGCGATCGCAACCCCGTTGTGATGTCTACCGGCTGCGATCTCGAGCGCGGATATGAAATCGGTGCGCTCCTCTGCCTCTATTGGACGGATCTCAACTGTCACCGCCCAATCATATGGGCGCGCGCTGCGGGGAGCCCTCCCGGATGCCGCTCGGCGGTCGGTTTTGGGCTTGGTTCTCTCGGAGCGGGGAAACGCCAGCGCGGCCGCACCGCATGAACGGACACGCGACGCGCCGACTCCGCATCGCCATCGTGGCGCCTCCTTACTACTCTGTCCCGCCCACCTCGTACGGCGGCATCGAGCTGATGTGCCACGTGCTTATCGAGGGCCTGGTCGACCGCGGTCACGACATCACGCTGATCGCCGTCGGCGAGGCGAGAACGCGGGCGCGGTTCATCCAGACATTCGCCGAGCCGCAACAGGAGGCGACTGCAAACGACGCCGAAACGGAGATCATTCATGCCGCGTTGGCGGCCTCGGCGCTCGCTGGCGTCGACGTCGACGTCGTGCATGATCACACCCGTGCGGGGCCACTGACAGCAGCGTCCCGAAGGGTGCCGACGATCGTGACCGTGCACGCCGCGCTGAGTGGTCCCGATTCACACGCTGAGTGGCTCGAGGCCGTGGCGCGGTGGATCTGTCCTGTCGCAATCTCGGAAGCGCAGCGCCGCGACGCACCGCACCTCAACTGGGCTGCAACCGTTCATCACGGCATCCCCGTCGACGACTACCCGTTCCGCGCCGTCAAGGAGGATTACGTCGTTTACCTCGGCCGACTTAGCCCCCATAAGGGAGCGCACCTCGCCATCGACGCGGCTCGCGCCGCCGGCCGCCGTATTGTTATCGCCGGAGGCGCGACCGCTCCCTCGGAGGCAGAGTACCTAGATCGCGAGGTGCGACCCCGGCTGGGCCCCGGGGTAGAGTGGATTGGCGAGGTGGGACCCCCCGAGAAGAAGCGACTCCTGGCCGGAGCCGCGTGCCTCCTGTGCCCGGTGCTCTGGCACGAACCCTTCGGCCTCGCCGTAATAGAAGCGATGGCGTGCGGGACACCGGTCGTCTGCCTGCGTGCCGGAGCGCTCCCGGAGCTTGTGACTGACCGTGAGACGGGAGTCGTATGCGATTCTCCGTCGGAGCTTGCGGCTGCCATCGAAGAAGCTGCACACCTCGAGCCATGGCGTTGTCGTGACCGAGTGCGCCGCAACTTCAGCACGTCGAGAATGGTGCGGGGGTATGAGTCCTTGTACTGCAGCCAATTGGATTCAATGCGATGACTTCGCTCGTAACCGAGATATTGGCCAGCATTTGCCGATCACGGCGCCGGACCCCGACCTCTTGATAAGTCGACGCAGCCGACGCTGGCGGGAGCCTGCGCTGCGAGACGATCGTCAAGCCTGCTTCTTGTTTGAGCCGCCAGGTATGCACTGTCGAGTGCACCGCGCCGGGAATCCTGGAGACTCCTTCAATCGACCCAGAGAGCGAAGTCGGACGGTCCGAGCTTTGCGAGCTCGTCCATAACACGGGCGAGGCGATTCTCGTCGGCAACCTGTTCCGCCGACTGGTTGGACGACGTCGCCTCCACGTAGAGAGCGTGTTTCCCCACGGACGGCGAGGAAGTCGGGGACGCTATTTGTGCCCGGGACCGATGGATCCACCATCATGTTCCAGCCAGCGGCACGCATGACCTCGTGGATGTAGAGCTCCCAGAAAGCTGCGAGCTGCTGCTCGATCGACTCCGACCGCAGGCGAGTGATCAGCCGATCTCGGGAGTTTGCTGGATAGCGATCGGTCCAGTCATTGACGAGTGCCCGCGCTCTCGCGAAGTAGGGGCGATCGACGCGGTCGAGGAACGGGATTATCGTCTCGAGATGCCTCATTGGCTCAGAGTCGGTGCGTTCCCAATCGTCGAACAATGGCATCAGTCGTGACTCCCGCGAGGATGGCACATAGTGAGCGGTCAGGATCTCACTTCGGACACCGCGTCGGCGGTGTCAGTGTGCGATCTTCGGCGTGCAGCGCGGTTAGGTCGTCCCGCCGGGCATTATTCGGCGCGACCACGGTCGGTATGTGGTGTAACGGGCCCGTCGAGAGACGGCGTGCGTGGCTCGTTCAGCTGCCGTGGCGCTCGTCGAGCGGTCACACGCCCATCATCGCTGCGGCGTAATAGCAGTGGCCGGTCTCGTTGGCGTGCCGCTTCTTTCGCCGTAAGAGGTCATCGAGCCGCACCCGCTGCTCAAGAACGGCCATGAGGTCCAGGCCGTCCATGACCATGAAAGGCGTTGCCTCACTGTACGTTTCCAGCGTGTCGGATGTGAAGCCGTTCACGCTGACAAATAGACCGAGCGCGTTCTTTCCCTTACGCTCGACCTTCTTGGCGAAGACATCGGCGTGCTCTCGTCCTGAGGGCTTGGCCCGCCAGCGGGCTTCGACGATGTAGTCGTCGGTGTCAAAGCTGAACGAGCCGTCGATTTGCTCATGTTCCAGAGAGTACTTGAGTCGCGGCTCCATGTCGAAGAGTACAAACAGCGAACCGAGGAAAGTCTCGAACTCTGATCCTCGCGCGATGGAGTCGGCCACAGCGTGCAGGCGAAGGAATTCCTGACGCAGACCCTCGATGTCATCCCTGAACTTGCGGAGCACATCCGCCTTCTGGCGTGAAGCCGCGATTCGAGACGCTTCTTGCGCAATCTCGGAGAGCTCGCGCGAGTACGCTCCCGTCCAGCGTCGCAGTTCGGCGACGGCTGCCTGTGCATGGGCGACCCGAACGGAGGCGTCAGCGAGTGCTTCGAGGTCCGGGAATCGCTCGAAGCCGGCGATCTGCATCATGAGCTCCAACGTGACGTCCCGGTATCGCTGTTCATGCGTGATGAGTTGATCCACCAAGGCATCGGCGACATCACGCTTGACTTGATCGAAGTCCAGTCCTGTCAAGAGCTCGGTATGGTCGCGCAGCGACGCGTGGAGGAAGTTCTTGAATGGGCGTCGATACCAAAAGATCACGGGCAGCGCATCGCGCAGCGCCTGGTATGCGCCTGGCGCGATGCGCTTAGCCGTTTGGGTCATTGGTCAGGCCGTACATGTGGCTACCTTCTACCCGCGCGCCCACAGTCCAAGTGCTGATACCTTCACGACGATGCGGGCTCACTCGGATTCAGCGCACCCATGGTTCTAGCGGCGTAAAGTCGTCGACCGGAAGCCGCCGAGTCCACGGTGTGGCGGACTCCCGGGTCGCGTGGTGCTGGTCGAGCAGAACGACTTCGACGATATCGAATTCATGCGCGTTCCATGAAATGACCCGGCACCGATACGTCTTGCCTTCAAGGGCAACCACCCCAACCGAGCCCTGAGCCCGGCGACGTGCACACGCAACACAGAACGCGAGGACATTCGCGGATTCATGCCCAGGCTGTCGGACAATGTCACGATCGGGACCGCTGTAGCCTTCGTCGCCAACGAAGGGTTGTGCGCAGCCGCGACATTTCTGGTGCCGAGGCACCCACCCATACGTGAACATTTGGCCACCAAGCATCAGATTCGGCTTTCGGTTGTCATCGCTGCCGAATCGCTGCTCGGCCGCCTGCCGGCTGATCTCAAGTGCGTGTCCAATCTGCACCCAGCTGAGCCCTCGTGCTCGAGCCGTTCGGACGTGTTCGGCGAGCTGCTCACGAGCCGCCCGCTCAACGAGGAATGCAGCCCGAATCAGTAGGGCGCCGTCGCGATCCAGATCCACTCCGCCGCGTTTGCTTATGGCCGCGACTGGGAGATTGGCGACCTTGTTCCGGATCGCGTCGTTATCGATCATGGCGAGTTCACTCATGGTCGGAAGCATAGACGCCTCGCCGCACTGCGTCAAGCTGGGATTGACACTCGCGTCCATGTCATGATTTGATTGCTTCTCGGTAGGACGTGGGTAACTCGTACCCAGCGTTCCCGCCCGCCGTAACTGGAGTTCCCCTCGGGAGGTTGTGGCGGCGGAGCAACGCCTCTGGCCAGCTAATCGCCACATTCGTGTTGGATCTCCGCCCGAACATACGTACCTCCAACCGAGCCCCCGAGTAGAATGAAGGTTGTCGTCACAACCCGATGAGGATCCCGATGCTTCGCCTGGTCGCCGAAATCCCCGCGACTCGCCGTCCTTGGTTGACGCCTCAAGAGGTCGCGGTTGCGGTCGCCTCCGGGATAGACGGCAAGGGCCATATACAGGCTGTCGCCGACGGGGGCGGCTTTGTCATCACCGCGTTGCTCGATGTGGTGAATGCCCGAGAACACCATGTAGCTGCAGCCAATGCGTTACTGACTGCGGTTGAGCAGTCAGAGCTGTACGCGACCCGGCTAATCGCCGCACGCCTTGGCACCTGGCTCGCCGAAGGGGCTCTGACCGGTCTCGCGGGTGGTCTCGGCCTCGGCACGCAAGCACGTTCTGATCTAGCGCCTTTGATTGCGTTTGGGAGCACGCTCGTCGGCGGGCTGTTTGGGCAACTCTGCGAGAAGGAGATTGCCCTGTTCGAGTGGCAGCGTAATCCGGGCGGCGACTGGTTTCAAGTACAGCGGGTATCGCCCCAAACGGCACCTCCACAGTTGGGCTGGGCGTAGAACCCCATTCAGGTTGGGCGAAACCCAATCCGCATCCAGATTACTTCGACGGCCCTGCACTGGCGATCCCTTGGCGACGTAGGTGCTGTATGTCCGGGATGCTCCGCTACCGAGGTAGCTCGGTCTCAATCACAACCGGCAGGCCCACTTCTTGCTCCACGGGCGTCCAAAGGTCGACATCCTCGGCGGGTGACTCGATAGAGAGCAGGAGCGCGTAGCGCGCACCACGGGAACTCTGATCGCGCGACTGAAGCTCCTTCCACCAGCCGGTGACGGGGGAAGACGGCGACCCGGCCCCGCGCGGCGAGTTCCATTGGGCTGGTTATCTGTATCTCCGAGCTCGCATGCAGTTCATGGCGGTCGCCCCCGCGTTCTCTAGGCATGAGCGCTTCGTCTACCTATTCGAGGACACCACCTTGCGCGGCATGCTCAGGCGCGGATGTGCGGATTTCATAGCCGTACTTGGTCTCCTCACCTTCAAGCAGAGGTTTGACCCCAAGCGTACGGATCTTGAAAGCCCCGACGTGTGGCGAGCGCGCGGCCTGCGAACGCGGGTTGTTCGTACCGATCTCGAAGCGCGTGGATTCGCGGTGCGCATCGAGGTTCATGAGACGAGAGGCACCGGCCGTCAGCGTCCTCGAACATTATCGCCGGCAGCTCGAACCCCAAACACGACTTACCCAACCCGGATGGCGGCGACATCGCTGGATGGCACCTCGTAACGCAGCAAGCCAGGCTGGCAGTCCGACTCCACAACACCCAGAGCTCACCGAGTCTCCAGGCTTCCCGCGCGGTTCAGGCGCCCTCCGATGTCCTCGACAATCGCGCATGCGTCTGCTTCCTTGTGGCGGGTCGGGTCCCGAGAACCTGTTCGGCTTCCCTCAGCTCCGGCCGAAACGCTTTTCCAGCTCCTCCCAGACGCCCTTTAGGACACCCTTGGGCGATGGGCAGTAGTGCGGCAGGGCCCAGCGGGTTATCCTGGCATCGATCACGGAAGGGCGTCCCGAGGCGAGCGCCTGGGCGAAGGCCGCTTCGAACTCCCCGAGATTCTCGACCTGGTAGCCGTCCGCGCCGCAGGCCCGCGCGTAGGCGGCAAAATCCGGATTCTGGAACTCCGTGAGCGCGGATTCGCCGTAGGTGGCCAGCTGATAGATCTTGATCAGCTTGTACTCGTGGTCATTGAAGATGACCCAGATCACCGGGACATCGTTCTGCAGGGCAGTCATCAGCTCGAAGCCCGCCATCGAGTAGCAGCCGTCACCGCAGCCGACCACCACGACACGGTCAGGCTCGGCGAGTTTGACGCCGATCGAAGCGTTGACATGGGCGCTCATCGGCCCGTAGGTGCCGCACTTGCGAAAGTTCTGACCGTCCTCAAGCTCCACGTAGTACCCCAGCCACGCCAGGTGCGCCCCGGCGTCGGCGAGCAGCACACCGTGCGCAGGCAGCATCCGGCCAATTGTCTGGGCGAGCTGGCCGGGGTGGATGTCACCGGTTACGTGCGGGATCCACCGCTCCTCGTACTCCTTGCGATCGGTCGTCCGCCGCGACACATCGCCGACGCGCGGATCGAGCGCCGAGTAGATTGCCGCCATGGCCAGCCGGGCGTCGGCGACGCAATGGTGGTCCGGTTTATACAGCTTGCCGATCTCGGATTCGGCGATATTCACTTGGAGAAGCTGCTTTCCATCGAACAGGTCGGGGCGAAGTCCGAAGGTTGCGTGCTGGTTGAAGGAGTTCCCGACGGCGAGGACCACGTCGGCCTGATTGAAGACATGCATCGCTGCGGCATGCCCGCTCTCGGAGAAGACTCCGAACGCCAAGGGGTGAGTCTCCGCAATGACGCCCTTGCCGTCCAAGGTCGTCACGACGGGCGTCTGGAAGCGCTCGGCGAATCGCCGTATCTCGGGCCCGGCCCGGCTGCGGACGGCCCCGTAGCCGGCCCACACTACAACCGAGCGCCCCGCATTGAACGCGTCGGCGAGCGCTCTCGCAATCGCCTCGACTGCATCCGGTTCTGGGGTCACAGGTCGGACGGACACGGTGACGTCGTGGTAGTTGGTGACCTCCTGCCCGGGGTACGTAAAATTCTGTGGGACGTGGATGTGCACGGGACCCGGGCGCCCCTCGAGGGCGATGTTGACGGCCTCCTCGAGGACGTCGCAGGTGTCGGCGATGTCCGTCAGCAGGAACGACTTCTTCGTAGTCGCTGCAAAGATTGCCTGCGAGTCGGGCGTGCGGTTGACGCCGGACGTATCGTTGACCGCGCCCTTGCCCCTCCATTCCAGGGCCACGTAACCGGTGATCGCGAGAACTGGATACGAATCCGACAACGCGACGGCGAGCCCCGAGATCAGGTTGAACGCACCTGGTCCAACCGTTGCAAAGCACACGCCCAACTTGTTCGTGTACATGGCGTAGCCGCACGCCATGAATGACGCTGCCTGCTCGTGGCGGGTCATGATGGGGCGAATCCTGCTCTTCCGCAATGCTACGGTCAGGCTGGCAATGTTCTCACCGTTGCCGCCAAACGCGGTTTCCACGCCTGCACTTTCGAGTCCCTTGACGAGAGCCTCATAAACACGCACGTCGTACCCCTTCAATCCCGATCTGCGCCAAGCCGGATCGCGACGCAACGCAACCACCCAGCCGCCGCGAATGGACCCACTTGTTGTTCATGCCAATTGCCCGTCGACTCGAATATCCAGGAATAGCGGCCACGATCACGCGTTGGCTCGCAGCTGGATGCGTTGTTCACGGACATCAAGCCGACCCGCGGGGTGTGCGCCTGATGGCGCGCACCGCGGCCACCTGGAGCGGGCTTGGAACTGCCGTATGCACGCACTCCGAGAGTCCTTCCCGGTTTCGGCGTGGGCAAGGGGTCATGCACCTGGATTCTTCTCCGAAGCTTCAGGATGCTCTTCCTGCGGCACCTTCGCACCCGCCACCCCGACCGACCCCGCAGACGCCGCGGCCTCGCCTTCCGCAGTGTCTGGAATGTGCGTCTCTGTCACTGCTGCATGACCCAGCTGAGTATCGGAGCCTCCACGGCTGGTTCCGAGCACGTACCCGGTGATGCCAGCCAAGAGCGTGCCGATCTCCGGGCCATCAAGGACATGTTGCAGGCCAAGGAGCAGCACGGCGAAGATGATCAGGGCGATCGTCGAACCCTGATATTTGAGGTTGGTGCGCAGCCGATCCAAGAACTCCAGATGCGATTCCGAAGTGGTTCTGCTACTTCGAGCTCGGGGCTTTGACGGGCCTGCCTCGTCGTGACGATCCTCCTTGGAGGGACTGAAGCTTCCGGGGTCTAAACTCGCCGGAGATTCGTCCTTACTCCGTGTCGTATTCCTCCGTGGAAGTGGCCACGCCTGCACCGTTTCGCCGCTGACGGCGAGCACAACGACGAGAAAGAAGTAGCCGAGGCCAACATACAGAACAAATTCCCCGACCAGCGTAAGAGCGGTGAGAGCCATATCCGTTTCCTATCCCCTTCATCCCACGCGGTGCCCCGTCGCGAACAGCCGTTTGTGTACTCGAACAGCGCAGAGAACGTGCAATATGCTCCCGGAGCGTGTGCGTCGTCAATCGGCTGGAACCCACAACGGTTGGGACGGTCGTAGCACGCCACAGTGCCTGTCGCCGGAGCCGTAACCAGGTTTGCGTCGGGTGACGTCAAGCTTGCCTCGAGACCGCCGCCCGATAACCCAACCCGCGCGCATATGGGTAGCAACTCCGCAAAGCGCAAGACCTCTGTACATGCTTGCGTCCGCCTGTCATCGATCGCGGCCAAGCGCCAGACCGGCGCAGCCGGTATGCGCCCTCATCGAGGCCGAAGTCGACAACGATGGCTGCACGCCCCAAGAGCAGCCGCGTTGTCGCGTGTTTCTAAGTTGTGCGCCTCCCTACCCTCTCTCACGCGCCCGCTGAAGGACTCGGCTAACACCGATGTGGGCGATGCCCGCGTCCGCGTGTCGCCTTGCTGTATGCGCCCATGCGAAGAAAGACACCGCGGAACGTCCGTTTCCGACCACAGCCTGCTGGATCCGCCAGCGACGCGATCAGCGCGTCGATCCTTCGAGTCGCTTCGAATGCCGTAGGCCACCCCAGGTCGATCCCTGGCAAGGCGTGTTCACGCGGCAGGGCGGCAGGGTTTGGTGGGTCTGTAGTAAGCCAACCTCGGGGCCGGTTCCAACCCGCGCTTGACTCTTCTCCTTCGGAAGATCAGTCTGTGCGCACTTATTCACTGGAAGGCGGTCGCGGTGTACGGATCGAGCGCGAGCGGAACCAGCCGAGATGAGGCACAGGACGGCGTTGCGCGCCGCCAGCGGAGGAGCGCCAACACGGGTTCTCGGCGTCATCGTTCGGTTCTCTTCGCTCGGCGAGCCACCGTCTGCGGTCGAGCGCACGCCTGAGGGCACAAGCGATGCTGATCTACGAAGCGATCGTCAAAGGCCTGATCGGTATCGGTGTCGACGCCGCCTTCGGTGGCGCCGGCGAGAACGATGCCAGTCTCATGCTGGCGCTCAAGCATTCCCAGCCGGCGATCCAGCCGGTGATCACCAAGCACGAACAGGCCGCCTCGTTCATGGCCTGTGGGTATGCCATGTATACAGGCAAACTCGGGTTCTGTTTCGCCACCGCCGGACCTGGCGCCTTCAACCTGTTTTCCGGGCTGGCCGTCGCGATGTCCGACTCCTACCCGGTCTTGGCGATCTCGGGCTTCTCCTCGCTGCACTGGAGAGGTAAGGGAGCACTCAACGAGACCTCTGGGGTAAACCGCACGCCCGACTCCCAGGCGATGTTCGCGGCCACGACCAAGGGTTCTTTTCTCCTCACCGACGTCTCCAAGACCTGCGACGTCTTGGAAGAAGCCGCCAATCTGGCCTTCGACGGCCGACCCGGCCCAGTACACATTCACGTGGTCGAGGATCTGACCCACCCGGACATCTCCGTCGAGAACTACAGGGAGATCCAGCTCAACGTCGCACCGGTCCTGCCCGATCCCGATCGCGTGACTGAGGCCGCCGCCACGCTGGCTGATGCAATGAACAACGGAAAGAAGGTGCTCGCCCTCGTCGGCTTCGGCGCGATTCGAAGCGGCGCCCGAGCGGAGCTGACCGCCTTGCTCGAACGCTTCCAGATTCCCTTCGTCACCACTATGGACGGCAAGGGCTTGATCGGCGACGACCATCCCCTCTGCGTGGGCCTCTTTTGTGACAGCGGTCAAGAGACCGCGTGGAAAGCCTTCTGCGAAGCGGACACAATCCTGGCGATCGGCAACTCCTTCGCTCAGCATGCCACCTTCAATTTCCGCCCGGACCTGCTCGCCGGCAAGGTTCTGATCCACATCAATATCTCCGCCACCGAGATCGACAAGGTCTACAAGGCCGATGGTGCAATCATCGCCGACGCCAAATTGGCTATCGCTGCGCTCGACCAAGAGCTCGTCAGGCTCGGTGCGAGCGCCCTGACTGAGCGCCCGTCGCAGCACAACTACGCTGCCGAGCACATCGTCCAGCTGGGCGGCAAGATCCATCCGGGCAAGCTCGTGCAGTCGCTCTCTTCCCGGCTACCGACCGACGCCATCGTGCTTGCCGATGCCGGTGCCCATGCGGCCTGGCTCGGCTACTACTTGCGTCTGACCGACGGTCAACGTTTCCGCAAACCAGGCAGTTTCGGTCCCATGGCCGGCCACGTGAACGGCGCGATCGGTCTCAAGCTCGCTCACCCCGAACGCCCGGTGATCGTTGGATGTGGTGACGGCGGCTACCTTCTCTCCGGCTTTGAACTGATGACCGCCGTCGAACACCGAATCCCGGTCATCTGGATCATCTTCAACGACGGCGAATTCAAGCTGATCAAGCTCTATCAGCTTTCCGCCTATCACGATTCCGGACTCGTGGACTTCGAGAATCCAGACTGGGCTGCGTATGCCGCCGCCTGCGGCGCCAACGGCTATCGCGTCGAGACCCTGGAAGAATTTGAACATGCGCTTGAAGCCGCACTTGCTGCGAACCAGCCCACCATCATTGACGCTCACATCACCCGTTGGGGTCTGCCCCACTACAGCTCGACGCCACATGGCGTACTCCCCGGACTGTGGGAGATGCTCAGGAACCGGATCCATCCCCTCAAGGACGGATCGCCTGAATGATCGAGCCCCAAGCCAAATGGCAGGAGCGGTACGAAGGCGGCAGCGCTGAGGCCGAGCGCGAGCGATTCGAGCAACTCGCAGAGGACATGATGGCCGTCCAGTTGACCATCCAAAAACGCGCGAAGACGCCGACCGTCCAACGTGCCTTCCACGCCAAAGCGCTGTTCTCCGCGAACGACGCTGCGCTCGCCTTTCTCGACGACTTACCCCCCGACCTCTGCACCGGTTTTGCCAAGCCCGGCGTCGCCTATCCAACCACCGTGCGCATCTCCAACGCTCACGGGACCAGCCAGGCGGACGACAAGCCCGACATGCGCGGCATCGCGCTGCGGGTGCGAGTCTCCTCCCAGCAGACGCACGATCTGCTGGCGACCAACTTCCCCGTGTCCCATGCTCGCAACGCCCGCCAATTCGTCGCCTTCGCGAAGGCCACCGCGGGCGGACCCATCAGCAGTCTGTACGGGATTGCCAGCTTAGGGTTCAAATTCGGCGCGCGCGAAACCGTGCGCATGTTCGCCAATGTCCTCAAGGCACGGAATCGAAAAGTGGCGAGCCTCGCGCTGGAAACGTTCTGGAGCCGCGGCGCCATCTGCTGGGGCGAAGGACTCGCCGTGCGCTACTTGATCCGTCCCGCGCCGGGCACCCGGCCCGGCCCCAGATCTCCCGGCCACGATCCCAACTATCTTTCCAGAGAGTTGACTCACCGCCTCGAGGCGGGCGATGTGCACTTCCAGCTGTGCGTCCAATGCTTCGTGGACGAGCATTCCACGCCGATCGAGGACACCGCTGTGGAATGGATGGAGCAGGTCTCCGCTCCTGTTCCAGTCGCGGTTCTGACCATTCGCAAGCCCAACGTCGGCACCGCCGAAGCGATGATCGATGGCCGCGTGGTCGAGGAGCTGGCGTTCAACCCCTGGAACACCTCACCCGAACATCGTCCACTCGGTAACCTGAACCGGGCGCGTAAAGCCGTCTATGACGCCGGCTCCGCCCACCGCCTCGGCTATCGATGGCTGACCCCGACCCCCCTGCGCAACCAACTGTTGAGTGCGCTCGCGCGTGCGGTCTTTCGCGGGGTCAACCACTTCATTCCCTGGTACAAGCTCTCAGTGCGTTTGAGCTTGCTCAACCTCGACGGCTTCCGCTTCGTGCTCCGCCGCCAGAACCTAATCGACACCGAGGTGCGCGAAGCACCACCGGAAACGCGCACCGTACCCGCTGGCCCTCCCGAAGAAGACCGCCGCACACGCACAGCCGACGGGACCAACGACGACCTCTCGGCACGCGAGATGGGCGCTCTCGGGGCTAACTTCGGACGCAATCTGCCTCCTATCTACAAGCCAGAGCTTTTCGACACTCCAAGTCCCTACCTCGTCGCTGACCAGCTCCTACAGCGCAAGGCGTTCATCCCCGCCACCTCGCTCAACATCCTCGCCGCTGCCTGGATTCAGTTCCAAGTGCACGACTGGGTTGACCATGCACGCCACCCGCTGGGAGTCGAAGATGTGGATGTTGCCCTTCCACCGGACGTCTCCTGGCATAGCAGCGTCGGAAGCCCGGCGGAGCACCGCATGCGCATCGCAGGTAACAAGGGCCTCGATAAGCGCCCGCGTGGCCGATCGCCAAGCGACCGACTGCCGGTCTATTTCAAGAACGCCACCACCCATTGGTGGGACGCATCCGAGCTCTACGGTCAGAACCTGCCCGGGGCCCAGCAGCTGTTCGCGGGAGCGAAGTTCAACATCCAGAACGGGCATCTGCCCGTCTCCCCGCGCGGCATCCAGATGACCGGTTTTCACGAGAGCTGGTGGCTCGGCCTCGCAGCCATGCACCTGCTCTTCGCCCACGAGCACAACCTCATCTGCGACGAGTTGCATGCTGCCTACCCCACCTGGGGCGACCAACGACTCTTCCAGACCTCCCGCCTGATCGTCGCGGCGCTGATCGCCAAGATCCACACGGTGGAGTGGACGCCGGCAATCCTCGCCACCAAGACGATCGATGTCGGGCTGCACGCGAACTGGAACGGCCCCCCTGCCCACGACTGGGCGACCAGGATCGGCCTCTGGTTACTCGACGCCCACTCCCTGACCGGGATTCCCCAGACCAAGCCCGATCACCACACCGCGCCGTACAGCCTGACCGAAGACTTCGTCACCGTCTATCGGATGCACCCGCTCATCCCCGATGACTACTGTTTTTTTGATCCGACCACGGGCACCAAGGTAGCCGAGAAATCGTTCCCAGACATCCAGGGCGACCACACCGACCAGGTCATCCGAGACATCGGCTTGCGCGACACCCTGTATTCCTTTGGCATCGCGCACCCCGGGGCGATCACTCTCCACAACTTTCCCAACGCGCTGCGCAAGTTCGAGCGCACTGGCGCCACCCTCGCGCGCGAAGACACCGAGATCGTCGACCTGGCGGTGGTCGATTTGGTGCGCGCCCGGCACCGTGCCGTACCGCGGTACAACGACTTCCGGGAAGGGTTGCACAAGCCGCGTATCAGGCGCTGGGAAGATCTCACTGCCGATCCTGGTGATGTGGCATTACTGAAAGAGATCTATGGCAACCTTGACCGCGTTGACACCATGGTGGGCCTCTTCGCGGAGCCGTTACCGGCGGGATTCGGTTTCAGCGACACCGCGTTCCGCATCTTCATTCTCATGGCCTCGCGCCGGCTGCAGAGCGATCGCTTCCTCACGGTCGACTTCCGCCCGGAGATCTACTCGCCACTGGGCATGGACTGGATCGCGAACAACAGTATGCGCACCGTCATCCAGCACCACTTCCCAGAACTCGCCACCCTGATGCCCCGGGACGCCAACGCGTTTGCGCCCTGGCGGCCGTTCGCTGACGTGAAGGCGGTCGGCTGATGGATCGCTCCGGTCTGGATGCGCTCTTGCAGCGCCCCCTCATCGAAACCATCTGGCGACGCCGAACCCATCGCGTGAGCCAGGGCACGTCGGTGCCCGCCGGCACCGTGAGCTACGAGTCAAAGAACCCACGCGCCCCTCTTGGTGAGCTTGAGGAGGCGGTGCTCATCGCCGCCACCGGGTGCACCGGTCTGACCATGCCCGACCGCCCCTTCCAGGATCCGAGCAACCAACGCAAGATCATGGCCAAGCCCGACCTCTGGACCATGTCCGGGCGCACCGCCGGTAGCCCGGACAACGCCCAGGGCACACACTTTTTTCTCATCAACGACAGCGGTACCTACTTCCTGCGCAGTTTGGATCCGCTGCCCGAAGGTGAAGACGGTTTCACACCCGAGCGCCTCATCGCCCGTGCTCGCGAGGCCAAGGTCCAGCTCCTCAATCAACGGCTCGACGTCCCGGGCAAGCGTGACTTCCCTGCCTACACGGACTCGAATCGGCTCCTCTCCAACCTCCCGGGCACCACCCTTCTCTTCCCAGTCGTCGATCTTTCCCGCCAGTACATCAACGGCATGATGTACCTCCTGACCGAGCCGGAGGGTACCCGCCCCGCAATCCGCGACGATCGGAATTTCTATCTGTTCGCGGGCGTGAAACGGTGGGTGAAGGAGGGCTTTCTTAACAAGAAAGTGCCCCTCCCGCTCGGCCTCATCGGCTCGCTGCGCACCCAGATCGAAGCCGATCTCCTCTTGCAAAACCTCTTCCTGACCGCCGATGCCATGGGGTTGGGCGCCTGGATCCACGGTGCCATCGCCCCACCGGTGATCCTCGGTGACCCCAGGTTCATCAAGCAGTACGGCCCCATGCTGGCGTTCGACTTCGACACGCCACGCTGGCGGCTGTGGGACGTCGTCCGCTGGCAAATCCTACGGCCGAGCGACACCAATATTCGAAACAACCCGATTGGCCTTCGCCACAAAGGCGAACATCTCATCAAGGGCGCCACCGTCCACGCCGGCTACTACGCCACTATGTCGGAAGCCGTCGACGCCGTGATCGCCGGGAAGTTCGGTCCAGACGGCATCTACAAGAACGCAGCCTTGTTCGATCGCATCTACAAGCCCACCTACGGCCAAAAGTATCTGGACGAGGCAGCTGACTACGCGCCCAAGGTCATCCAGTGCGTGAAGGACATCTGCACCCACATCTACGAGACTCATGGGCGCTTTCCTGCCCACTGCGACGCGATCCATGTCCCTGGTGTGTGGCTGCAGGCGCACCATGTGGAGATCGAGTACTACGACCGCTTCTTCAGGAACGGCCTGACCGAGGCGCATCGTCAGCACCACGATCGTTGGCACTGAGTGGGGAGTGGTGGACCACGCTCCTCGCACACCGTTGCCCGTCCTGAGCAGAGCAGTCGCGTTCGCGGCTTCAGGGGCACATCGGCCCACGACACCATAGACCATGCCCGTAGACAACCGACAGTCGACGCGCCGGGCCGGAGGCGTCGGCTCATCATCGGGTGCTCCCGGGGTGCCCGCGCGCGGTGGGTTTCTGGGATGGCTGTTCGGCTCTCGAGCGCTCCCGCTCCCTGGGATCGCGGAGTTCGAGCTCAGCGACGTGCAGGATGGCGCTGACTGGACCAATTTCCTGAAAGAACCACCGCCGGAAACGCTTGGCGAGCGCACCGGCATCTGCTGCTCGGGCGGTGGGATTCGCGCCGCGTCGTTTTGCCTCGGCGGGCTCGAAGCGCTCCAGGAGGCCAAGCTTTTTGCCGATGCCGACTATCTCTCGGCCGTGTCCGGCGGCGGCTACATCGCCGTGGCGCATGCAGCCTTGCTTGGCTTGACCCGACAACATGCCAATTCGACCAACGCCGCCAGGATCGAGAAGTCATTGACCGATCTACCCCCATGGTCCCTGGACGCGCCGGAGACGGTTAACCTCCGCAATCACACGACCTACCTCGCCCCGAACTTGAGCGGCCGCGTTTGGGGCCTGGCAGTCACCGTCTACGGAGCCATCGAACACCTCCTCCCCTTCGCCGCGCTCATCGTCATCCTCGGCACTCTCTATGGCTCACTGCTCACCGTGCTCCCGCGTCTCAAATTCGCGGGTCAGGCCGCGCCAACCTTCGACCTGAGGCTGCTCCTGGTGTCGCTCGTCGCCTGCGGCGGCGCGTTGGTATTTGCCGCCCTGCTCGTCTTCACGCGCCAATCCCTCGGACGCGGCCTGACGCGCAGGCTGACCGCTCATTGGACCGGCATCTACGCGGCCCTTGAGGTCTGGACCGTACGGGTTGTACTCCTGGCGATGCTCAGCGCTGTGCTGCTCTGCGTGGTCCCGATCGTGTTCGCACACATCAGCGACGAATGGCATCGTCTCTTGGCGATCCTGGGCGGGAATCTCTCCCTCGCCGCAGTTTTGAGCTTTCTCACTCGCGGGTCGCGTGTCGCCTCCTCCACGACGGTGCGGAGAGTCATCGTCATTGTCGCTGCCTATGTTGCCGGCCCGCTTGTCCTCACCGTCGCTTTTCTTCTGATGGCGTATGTCGCTGCTTCCCGCGGCGTCGAGTGGTCCGGATTCGGACCGCCGGTGTGGATCCTGATCTCCTTGGCTTATCTCGTAATCGTTTGGCTCTTCGACGATGAGGTGACCGGAGCCATGCATATCCTCTACCGCGAACGGCTCTCGACTGCTTTCATCCGTTATCGCACCGTGTCGGGTCAACAGATCGCCACAACCGAACCCCCCTGGGACGAGGCCGTGAACTTTGCACGCAGCGACTGCCACGGAATGCCCAAACTGGTGATCTGCGCCGCGGTCAACGTTGCCGACGACGTGGTCCCGCCGGGACGATTTGCCGGATCGTTCACCTTTGAACAGGACTTTTCGGGCGGCCCGTTAACCGGATATGTGGGCACCCGCGAGTTGGAAAAGGCCGCTGGTGATGGCGTCCTAACCCTCCCCGCCATGATGGCCATCGCCGGCGCTGCCTTCTCCCCCTTGATGGGTAGGACCACTCGACCTGGATGGCGTGTCCTTTTTGCGCTCTTCGACGTTCGTTTGGGCGTGTGGCTGCCCAATCCTCGCTGCCTGGGCGGCTACCTGACGGCGAGCGAGATCCGCAGGTACCAGGGGTCTCGTCGCGGCATGGCGGTACAGCGCAAGAAGCTTGCGCGATCGCGCAGCGCGATTCATCGTTTCAAAAAGGGCGGTCCGCCGCGTCGCTGGTATCGACCGGGCTGGTCCTACGCCCTTCGCGAAGCCTTTGGTCTCAACAGTCTCCGCCTCCCCTATGTGTACGTGACCGATGGTGGCCATTTCGAGAACCTCGGCCTGGTCGAGCTTCTCCGCCGTGGTTGCACGCAAATCATTTGCTATGACGCGAGCGAAGACGGCAAGCAGCCCTTGACAGCACTCGGCCAAGCCATCGCGCTCGCGCGTGATGAGCTCGGCGTCGACATATCGATCGATACCAAGCCCATATGGCCCGGATCTGCCCGCGATCCGAGTGATAGCCGTCTTGCCCAGAGCATGCTAGCCCAGGGAACGATTACCTATCCCAACGACCGCAAAGGACGACTGATCTTCGTCAAGAATCATCTGCCCGTGGACGCCCCACGAGACGTCTTGTCCTACGCGGAAACCGACCGCAACTTTCCGTTCGACACCACGCTCAATCAGTTCTTTGACGACCAGCGTTTCGATGCCTATCGCGAACTCGGCTACTTCGGCGGCCAGCGTGCCGCAGCCATGGCAATGTCGAATCGGTGGGGCGGCAGCGACGCTGGCCAGGCTGCAACTTCATGACCAATCTCGATTGGATCGTGTCAGGGACCCTGATTGGCGCGGTCGCGTTTGTGAGCATCTGCGCGCTCGTGAATCGTGTACCGTCACGCATTCCGCTCGGTAAACGAGTCGGGCCCGTCAACTTCGATTTCTCGAAGAGCTTCGCGTCGACGATTACAGCACTTGGGGCACTGCTCGCCACCGTACTCGCTTCCAAGGGTGTCGTCGTTATCAGTCACCGCCACCTCGATTCCGTGTCCTATGCGGCACTCAGCCTCTTCTTTGGGATTCTCGTCGTCATCGCTCCCATTCACGCACCGGGCTCTCAGCGCCACTACGGATGTCAAGAACGACAAAGGAGTCTCAGACATCCAATCCCAAGGATGTGCCGGGAGTTTCCTGCTTTCAACAGTCCTGACCGTCTGGGCAGTGCTTGGACAGCTGGTCACACTGTTCTTTTTGCTCACCGATATTCAGCAGTCGACGGTCTTTGAAGGAGCGCTCGTTGCGGTGCTCATCCCGAGCGCGATTCTTGTTGGAGTCTACGTCTGGAGTACAGTTCCCGCCGTACTTCACATTAGTAGCAATGCCGCGATCGCAAAGACGATGCTTCGCACACAAATGCGTATCAATCAGATCGCTGACTCAGCCACCGTAGACGTTGGCGAACCACTCACCACTTGGCAGCCACTCTAAGAACCCACAAGCACATTACCGTCCCCTGCTCGATGTTCTGGACCGCCACTACCACACCTCCATCGCACCGGAGGTCCGGTAGCCATCGGCGCGCGGATGACCACGGTGGCTTCACGTCATGAGAAGGCGTTACGAATTCCAGCGTCGTGGATCCGAGGCCCGCTCGACACCAGTAGGTGAGGACCAAACCAAACCCTCCCCTTGAGATGACTCTCGGCCCGGGCTGCCAGGCCGAGTCGTACGCCCGCGCGGACCTTTCGCAACCCAAGCTTGACGCGCCTCTATTATTCGGCGTAAAACCGCACCATCGGCCGGAACACGGAATCAGGAAGGGGCAAGGACGCGGTGGAAGCGGTTTTCCGTAGGGGACTTTGTGCGGGAATCGTCGGGTCGGCAAGTGGGTTCGATGTGACCGGCCAGGTTGAGATTCGGATCGCCGCAGCCTGTCTTCTCGATGAAGAGCACATGGGCGCGGCAATGGACCGGGCTGCTGACGTGATCTACAAGCGCCACCAGCGGGGAGGACCCTCGATTGCCGGCGACCTCAATACCGGGGTGATCAGCATCCTCACGTTCGTTGACGATGAAGATTGCGACGCGTGGCTGCCACAGCTGCGCGCGCTGTGTCTCGCGATTGAAGGCAAGATCGACAACGTCACCGTTGGCACACTGCGATAAGACCAGGCGGCGCCGGACGCTCGAGAGGCGCGGTCGCGACCATCAACTCGCACGTCCGTGACAGCTAAGGCATGCCTGCTCCCTGCTGGGCGATGTGAATCGCCGCGGCGGCCCCACCCTCCGACCTGCACCCCCGATCTGGAGCCGGCTGCGGTCATCATCGGACGTCTGACGGAGGGGCCTCCGGGCACAATCCACGTCCTTCCATAGAGTTTCCAAGCGCGGCCTATACCGGGCTTGGGGAACAGAGTTAGCTCGTGCTCTGCGGGACACGGCCGTATGCAAATGAGGACGAGCTCATCCGACTAACCATGGATGGGGAGCACCGCAGTCGTACTACACAGCCTATGGCGCGGCACAGGCACACGTCTCTCACGATCAACGCCACCATGGGGGTGGTCGCCGTGAATGAGGAAACCGGCGGCCAGGAGGTATACGACCCGGCGACTCTTGCAAAGACCTGCCGGCGCTGCCACTGCCTGCATACTGATTCGCGATTGCTTGCCAGAGTTCTCGCAATTGAGGGTCATCCGCATCGGACGACGTGAGCCCATATTCGATGGCGCTTTCTGGACCGCCCTCCGATGCAATCTTGTCCATGAAATCGCGCGTTCTCACCTCACGAGCAGGATCGTCGCTCCATCCAGGTGGGAGATCGGCACCGCAGAGACGCCATCACTCGACGACTCGGCGACGCACAGCGAGTGACGGCACCGTGGACGCCGTTATCATCGGGCGTATGGATCGCTTTGAACCGGCAACCGCGGGAACTCGAAGAGTTCATCGTGATTGCCGACAAGCAGCAGGTCGACCTCGCCACAACCCAGGGCCGACTCCTGACCCGCGCGTGGGCGGCGTTCGACGCCCATAAGAGCGAAGTGCGCTCGGAGCGGCTCAAACGGGCCTTTCTGGAGCGCGCCCGCCGCCAAGCAAGGAGGAGGGTCCTGCGAGGTGAGTCGCTCCACTCGCTCGTCGCCGATCCCGATCGGCGAAATACACGGACCAGCACCCGCAAGCAGTGGACGGACACCCACCTTCGCGCACTGCTGCGCACCCCAGGCCTCGCCGGGCTCAGCAGGTACCCCGGTGAGATCGTCGACAAAGGACCGTGGATCTCAATCATCTGCCCTGCCGACAGTCCACACCTGCGTGAGATCTTCCGCGACAGGGACACGCAGAGCCTCGGTGCGGATTCGCCGAATCTGCTCCGGCCCCCTGGTCTGTGGTCGCTGCGGAACGAGGGTGGCACCGGCGAGGTCGAGTCCTCTGCACAGCGACGCAGGTATGCCTGCCCCATACTGCCAGGCCGTGACGGTTGTGGCTGGGTAAGTGTCAGAGCCTCCGTTTGTCGATGAGTCGGCCTTCCAGGCCATCTCGAAGCGGGCAATCACCCGCATCGGATACGGGCGCAGCCCCGGCAGCACCGCAGCGTGCGGGGCTGCAACACAACAGCTGCGGCTTGTGAGCGATGCACTATGCACGCAAGCTGCTGATCGTGAGCCGCGCGATAGCACTGGTGCGTGTAGTGCCGCAGGCGCACACTCGTGGCGCCCGTTCCGCGCTGTCGCAAGTCAGCCTACGACTAACAAGTCACAACGGAACCGCCAGGGGAAGTGAAGTCTCTACAACACGCGGGGAGGCTCATAAGTAAAGGCGTACCCCCCACTTACTACTTCGAGCCGGGACCGGCGGCAACCCCACCCACAAGGAATCCGACAAATCCCCGGACGTTACGACCGTTGACCCCAAGGTCAAGCCCACCCGGCAGCAACTGGAACGAACTGACGCTTGTAACGCTCGCCGCACAGATGCTGCGTACACAATCAACCGTGACGGCCACTTCTTGCCCGAATCGCCCACGCTGCGCTCGAATCCAGCCCGACGCGAGGTCATATTCGATGACTACAGCTCCGATGCGATTCAACGAGTAACGGGCTCGCTCCATGACCTCGGTCTTCCTACCCACGATCCGCACCGTCCCACTCATGTACGTCCCGACTACCCCTCGCACGGCTTGGGTCACACGCAAGAAGACAAACCCGGTGATTATGAGGCCCAGGGATAGGGCACATACGAAGGGGAAGAGGACGTCGGACCGTCCTCCACGGATCCAGAGATCGATTACGAGTGCGAGCGCACCGACGAAGTAGACGCTCACGAGGGCGAGCACCACCTTGACTGCGGAATAACTCATGCGTGTGGTCGGAAGTTTGAGATCCCGGAGCCGCAGACCGGACGACTCCTCAGTCTGCTGTCTTCGCGCGGTAGAGCGCGAACTGGCTTGATCTAAGAACTTGCCGAGAAGTGTCAAGACGCCCGCGAGCAGCGACGAGGAAAGCACCGCAGCCGTAAGGCTTGGAGCTGGACTCGCCGCATCCGCTAACAAGAATGTCCCCATCTTCCCATCCCACTGCGGTCCGCGTGGTTGATTGTAGGATAGCTCTGCTGAGAGTGGCGTGTGTGGTGACGACCACTTATGTCGACTCGGCGCGAACCGGATCGATTTCTGGGGCCCTGGTGATGTTTGATATCTTCTTCCTGCCACTTGCGTCAGTTTCAGCGAGCTTGATTGCCCAGCGGCCCTTGGGCTGGGTGGGCGCCGTGGGCCTCTTCGGGCTTGGCCTTCTCATGCGACTGCCATGTGCTAACCGAGGTGTGGTCGCCGCAATCGCGCCGCTACGGAACGCTGTCGAAGCTTTCGGGAAGTCGCATACGAGCGAGCCGACTTGGGTCCCGTCGCTCAGCCTCCCTGCGATTCGCTTGCCTCATCCCCGTACTCGTCGGGGCAGAATCAGTCACCAGAGCGATCAGGAAAGTTCTAGTAGTGTTGACTGCGCTCCGCCACTTCGGCCTCGCATCGTGTCCCGGAAGAAGGTGGCCGACATCGTTCACCTGACCCTCAACACACTGCCCGAGGCGGCCACACAGTGGAGTTGTCGCACCATGGCCAAGCGGGTCCGCATCATCCCTCAGCCTCTAAACGTCAAGATTATTGCGCGTCAGCGCACTAGCTTAGCTAACGGGAGGATCGGCGCCCTTGTGGATGCCGCCTCAGCACCGGATTATCAGTCTGCAGATTCGATCATCCTTGCCTTCGACAAATACAGACAGCAGCAATTGTTCTTTGCATGCTCGACGGGCGATCGTTTCAATTCCCCGGTGGCGCGTCCTGATGCGGTGCGAGCCATCGCAATCGCTGAGCACAAATCCCTCGAAATCACCGAAGCAGTCGTACAGCACTTCACAGACCTTGCCCGTGTACTCGTGCTCCACAGACCCGACAATCTGATCGATTGGAATCCCGTCAGGCGAGGGCAGGACGCTGCCTGAGTTGCCGCCAAGACCGTCCACCCGTCCGGCGATGTAGCTGACGTAGCGCTCGAGCACCCGATGCCAACGGCTCGACAGCGGCATCTGCTGCAACCGCCACTTCATGATGGCAAGCGTGTTCTCTTCAGGAAGCAGCATCTCCTCCGAGGTCGAGACGGGGATCTTTACCTGGAATGTCCCTACGACGTAGCGCCAGCCCTTGAGGTCCGGCCACGCCGCGGCCTCCTTTGGCACCGGCTGCAGGACAACTCTCGTCCTGCCAGCCTTCGTGCCCTTGCCGGCGGTCGAGGGTAAGGAGCCAGTTTGGAGCTCAATCTGAGGCGGCATCTGCTTCGTCGCGATTCGTCGGACCAAGACGTTGAACTCTTGGCCCGTCACCACTGTCGGCGGCAGCTCGACGGTGAACAAACCGGCGAAGTTGTCGCCGGCACTGGGCGGTATGGGGACGTAGGTGACGCCGGCAGTCACTCCGACCTTGATGGTGTTGGCGTCGGCGGTTGAGAGTGTATGGCTGGCGTAGAGCGAGGAGGCCAGTGTGACCACGTCGGAGGCCTGTACCTGGGGCCAGAAGATGGAAGCGACGCTGCCTGGCGGAATCAGACCCCAGTCGATCATCAACTCGTCCGGATAGGCCGGGCCGCCTCCAGCCGCCAAAAGAGGACTCGGGCGGACGTCGAACGTCTGCGGGATCAAATGGGTTGCTGCGGGTCCGGGATTGTCGGATCGAGTGACCTGCAGGTTGCGCTGAGCCAGCTTGTCAGAGGCCTCTGGCGTGGCGCCCCCGAAGATCGGCGCTTCGTCGAACGCGATCTGCGCGACGAGGCAGTGGTGCGTGCCGTTCAACCACTGCTGTATCGGCCGCCCGGCGATTACGTTGGAGGCATCGTACAGGTTGAGAAAACAACCGTAATAGGCCCAGGTGCTATCTCCAAAGCCGATCTGAATGTCGCGGATGTTTGCGCCACCCGCGTTGTAATCGGTGTTGGCGGAGAGGTTACCGGTGGCGAAGAACGGCAATGTACTGTCGCCCGTGCCAACCAACGGCGAGCCGGGTTGGCCTGCCGCGTCGTTAGTGCTGGGATAGGTCGATGTCGTCTGGTAGTCTGTATCGGCCGTCTCCGTCGACCAGAGCCGGAAAAACACGCGCACGCTCTTGGCAGCTCCCGACGGGCCGGCATTGCCGCGAAGGCGCACCCTGGCCACCGCGAAGTTGTAGTTGTTGTAGATATTGACCACAGGCAAAGCAATGACGTAGGTGAAGGGCGTCACTGAGGAATCCCCCTGCAGTGCGCCGCCCTGGCCGGGGACGACAGTATTGAACGGATCAGTACCTGTCGGGTCGCTATAGTTGCTGTTCAACCACATCAGCAGCTGCTGGATGTAAGTGAACGCGCCGGCGACACTGTCGGCCGCAAACGGGGGGCCACCCGAAACAGGGTTGCTGTTCTGGGCCGGCGTGGCGGTGAACAGCCGCAAGTCCTGACTCAGATACCAGACGTTGTTCTGCCCGGGATTGATGTTGGTGAAATATGGATCGCTGCCTGCGACCAGCTCGAACAGAGTTGAGGCGTTTGCGCCGGGAACCGTGGTTCCCCCGACGCTCAGCGAGGCGTCGAGCTCGGACGTCGTGCTGCCGGACGCCGGGAAGTCGGGGTAAGACACGGCCGTGAAATTGATGTCGAAGGGAATGCGAATTCTCTGCGGCGCCTGGGGGCTGGCTGAGTTCTCGAAGTCTGTGGCCGCGTTTTGGGTGATGCCAACGCCCGCCAGATTCGCAAACGGCCCGGTAGGAGCGGGAAGGGTCACGCCCAAAGCGTTGAATGAATTCTCGGATAATCCCTCGGCCACCAACCAGAACGCCTTCGGCCACCCCACACCCGTGTTGATCGCGTCTTTCACCTCATCCAGGCCGAACGTGTTCTTGTCCACCCAGAAGGAAAGCTGAGCCAAGGGGTATGGGTTGTCCGACACCGGGCCCGGAATATTGGCGGTGGCCGAGGATGGAAAAACATGCTCCAGGAGTCCGGCGAAAAACGGGAAGGGATTGCCGGAGTCGCCGCTCAGCGTCCTGTAGACCGAGGCCAAGTTTGACGCGCCGGCGGCGAGGATCTGGTTGATGCTGAAGTTCAGCTGCTTGTTCAAATAGAAAAGGAAAGCCAGGGCGCATCCGAAGCTCACTGCTTTCCTGTCGGTCCCCTCAGTCTGGTTCACCCAATCCGGGCGTGGATGCGTGTTCAACCATTGGTCCACCCATGAGGTGTAGTAGCTGTAGTGCCCGGCCTGGAATCGAATGATCCCGCAGTACTGAGAAAGCGCCTCGCCGCTGCTGTCCCCCGCGTTCCACTTGCCGCCGCTGAGAGACATGAGGATCTCGACCCACTCGTTGATGAAGAGCATTCCCTCTCGCGCAGCCGCATCGGCGGCGTTGTTGTTGGCGTCCTGCGCATCGAGATTGAGTGCGCTTCCGTAGCCTGAATTGTTGGCTCCGCTGTTGAAGGGCTGATTCAAGTTCACGACCTGGCGATTGCCAGTGCCGAATTTGCCGCCCGGCGTATTGAACCAGACTGTGGTCACCGTGAACTCGTTCTCGACTACGCCTAGAAGTGCATTGGCGTTTCTGATCACATTGGCCTGGTTGGGCAAGGTCGTTTCGTACTGCACATGGAAGTTCGTCGTGAGGCCGGCGCCCAAGCCAATGTCAGTGAGTCCGTTGCTTGTCAGCGCCACATCCTTCTCCTAACGTTCGGAGTTGATTGTCGGCCCCGAGGTTCAATGTGTCAAGTGAACGAACGCATGTGTAGACCGTTAGCGTCTCAGGCTGTCCCCAGTGATCGATAACTCCGTGGTAGCCTCTGCACATGGCGTTCAGTCCGCCGGCTACTCGTGACGTGACGACCTGCAAATCGGGATCCAGGCTTGCATTGGCCGGTGGCCAGCTCGTACTCACAACAGCCGCCGATACGGGAGAGGCGATCAACGGACCGCGGATGGAGCGAACCGTGACAGTCCCACTCGGTATGGCCAGGCTGCGAACCGACGGACTCGGAAATGCGTGGGTGTACGACGGGGCTCACGTCATCGAGACGTTCGAAGCCTGTGAGCCATTGCATAGTCTTGAAGAGATCGCGCGAAAAGTAATGGCCGCGGTAGTTGATGACCCGCACCATGCACCAACGTGTTGTTGACGGCGAGCTGCCGGTGGTGTGGATCGGTCGAAGCGTTCGGTTTCGGAGCGCCGACCTGGAGGGGCTCGCCGCGCACGCGTCGCCGTGGCTGTTCCCCGGGGAGTATTACCAAATGCCGTGGCCCGGTAAGGAAGGGCACCCTCCTTCGACGCACAGGTGGAGGTGAGAACGCTTCGCCCGTGGCTTGGCGGCTCAGCCAAGGACGGCCTCCATCGCACGCGCGCCCTCCCGCTACATCGTGTTGGTCACCTGACTGTATAGGTTGAGTGTGATGGCGACAGTCGAGTGGCCGCGCATCTTGGAGGCGACTTTCGGATGAACGCCCTGGCTGAGGCGAGCGCCGCCGCTAATGCCTCCACCGTACGAGCCGGCGAAGCCTGTAGGTGCCGACAATTCGGTTCGCGTTCGGTCAGGGTTTGGCCGCGCCTGCTTGACCTGCCATCGGGCAGGATCGACGGATGGTCATGTCCCTCTGCTACTGGATGCTGCGTCGCCTTCTTGAGTTGGCCGTGTCGCACGGCGGCGCGAGGTCACCACCGAGATCGAACTGCTGGTGCTGCGCCAGAAGGTCGGGGTGCTGCGACGACAGGTGTCCCGGCCGCGGTTCCATCGAGGCCGTCAACATCGCCCTCTGGCGGATCGATTGCTTCAATCAAATCGTGCAACAACTGGCGGACTTCAATGTGCTGCACGCGGCAGAGATCGCGGACCGTGACCTTCCTCAACCCCGGCGCGAAGCAATCGCCCGGGCAGCACGAGCAATCTCAACAATGCTGCACCTCGGTGGCATCGGCGACGCGAGCTGGTACAGCGACCTCAAGGCCGCGATGGAGAAGAACATCGACGACTTGGTGAACAGACCCCTTTGACGCGTTCTGCCGAGCCTTGACGCAGCTGGGCTGAGCGCGAGACGGGCGATCGATCGAGCGAGACGACCCGCAGCCTGCGCCCGCTTGCTACTCGTCGCCTCGGAGCGTTCCTGTTGACGCGTTCGGCGCTCTGGGCGCGAGATCGAGAGCGAAGGATGGAACTCCGTGCATTTGGCAAGGTCGAACCCCGTCCCCTCTTTGGGCAGCTCAGCGGGAGCCACGTTGACAGCGACCCGTCGCTGCGGAAATGTGAAGCCCGCATTACGTATCGCCGGCTTGACTCGCTCCCGGGCCTCTTGGATCGCCCGGTCGGTGAGGCCCACGATGGTGAATCCCGGCAGCCCGACTTTCTCTAAAAGGGTGGTCGGTTTGATCTCAACATGAGTGCGCAAGCTTGGTCTTTTAAGAGGAGATCGGGAGTACGCTTTCGATGTGATCATCTATTACGACTCGCCCCCTCCCTGCGACGTTTGCGACCCTCGCTTCTCGGTTGCAGTCGGGCAGAGGATCGGCGAGACGCTCAGTTCGAACATGCGCCCGAATGAGCCCGTCGAGAACGTGCTCAAGGTCGGCCTCGCAGTCGGCGCCGTCGTCGGCTTCAGCCACGTCATCAGCAAGATCTCGACCTCCCAAGCGATCGCAGCTAGCGGCGCGATCGGGCAACGGATCCGGCGTCGCGTCAACCGGCCGTAGGCCTCTCGGCGGGGTGGGCTTGTTGGCCGACCACCGCCCCCTCACCGGAGCGGACGGAAGCGCAGGTCCACCAAACCTGCTAGCGCGCCCGGGTCGGCGGATCCGACTTGAACGTGGCCGCATCGATTCGGCCTCTTCCGTCAATCCGCGACCCCCGTGCTGACACCTTCACTCCTTCGCCCTCGCTTTCTTTCCGGCAAGATCTTGTGGGCTTCCAGAGGTCGAGGGAACTTGCGAGATCGCAAAGCCTGCCAGCTATCAAGTAGATGTAACGGGCCGCACAGTTCGTCGCGTGCACCGACTTGCGATGCTCGGGCGCGCTTCGCTGCGCTCCCACCCCAGGGGTCCCGCATAATGACCTAAGCCGACGCGCCCGACGGGAGATGTTGTGTCTGATCGTGGGCGCCGGCTGAGTCGTGCGCTAGGACCGTCGGCTTGAGAAACGGAAGAACCCCCCGCCTCGCTGAACATCTCGGCCTGCACGGCCTGGAAGGCGGGGACATGCGTTGCCAAGGTGCTCACATCAAGTTGCTGTGGGGCAGGAAGCAGCCGTCCCACTGGCCCGGAATAGGCAACAACCTCAATCGATATCCGCCTGTCCTGCAACCTGATGCGAGCCGCAAGTCACCTCCACCGGGAGGCCAGCGGCGACGCCTGGATCTGGCGACGACGACCGAAAGGTTACTCGGGTGTGGGAGAAGCTTCCCCCACCTAGCGGGGCTCGTTGTCTGGTGGGGATCCGCCTCGAGCGTGCCGGAATCGGAGCCATATTCTCGTTGAAAGAATCAGCATACCGATGAAGAGAATGGCTGCTACCCCGACCACCAGCCACCCGCGTGCAGCAGGGGCAAGTGCCAAAGCAAACGTGAAAGCTACGAGAAGGCCTAGGTAACCGGCGGTCGCGCGGTACACGAATTGCGCCTTTGTAGCACCGTACTGCGAGTTGCGGACGTAGTTTCGTGTCCCAGCTCTTGCGGCAAGTATGACCAGGAGCACCAGGACAAGAACAAGCAATGCCACCAAAACGGCGCTCGCACTGTCGAGGGCGAGGAGCAAAACTGCCATCAACAGCCCCCTCCGAACGCGCCCATGAGCGCGCCGCCCGCTAACCCGAACCCGACGGTATGTTGGCTGATTACACCAGCCTTCAGGTAATTCGACGCCCCGAGAGCGAAGTTGCCTGCGTCGAAGGCGACTGAACCTTCGGCGAATGCTCCGATTGCCTCCATCCCTGTTAGGCCACCACCGACGACGAGCGTGAGGATGCCCAGATCGCGTGCGGCATCACACGTCGCTTGGCGATTCTCATAGTTGATGGTCTCGAGGGCAATCGCGTAGGCAGCAAACGTTTCCGCCAAATCCCGTTGAGCCTGGGCATGCGTTGCCTGGAACCCGCCTTCAAGAGTCACATTCCCACATGCCGATTTGCCCAGTGCAGCGGTGACTAGATTGTTGTCGTCAATCGAGATCTGTCCGATCGTGTGACAGGCATCGCCTGTACAGAAGGCCGCCTGTAGACACAAGCTTTGGTTCTGCCAAGTCGAGCACTCCTGCTGGATTTGGTTTCGTTGATCCGTGGACAACCGACCCGCATCGATCAGCCCGCTTGCGTCGGTGCGGTTCAGTGGGTTGTCGCGGACGTATCCGTAAGGGCTGCGACTCGCGCCGAGGGCGGGGTCGCGCGACAGAAACTGAGCTGTAGTCGGATCGTAGTACCGAGCGCGGAGGTATATCAAGCCGGACTCCGTATCTATGTATTGACCAGCATAACGCAGCGACGCCGAGTATGAGCCCGTTGAACCCACATTGTTACCGTAGGCGTCATAACTGAACGTTCCGCGCACTATCCCAGCTTCATCCGTCAGTAGCCGGATACTACCCAGCTGATCCGTCTGATAGAAAAGGACGCGGCGCGGTTGCGGAATCGCCACAACGACCGTGGTCAGGTTCGCGCTGACACCGAAGGTCGACGCCCGGGTCCCAGTCGCTCCTGCAGCGGTCAGCGCTTGATCGGCGAGTCCTGCCGAGACATTCGCCAGGGAGTTAACTTGCACTTGCTCAGTGGTTCCGCTCGGCGATGTCCAGGTCGATGTCGAGAAGGTGCCACGAGCGCCTTGAAACACCAATAGGCGATCGTTCGCGTACGCAGGCGATACTGACGGCCCGACCACCGTAGTACTGCCCGCGGACTGACTCTTAGCGAACACGTCCACGGGAAGCGTGGGATCGACCCCTCGGTAGACGGCAAGGACCACCGCCTTCACCGACGACGTGCCGCCATAAGTCAAGGTCACGGACGTGTCGCCCGCTACCACGGTATGTTGGTAGACCGACGTTGCGCCCTTTGGACTGGTGCCGCCGGTAGCCACGCTCGCCACCAAGATGTACGTCGATGGCGCACTGACCGTCGTTCCAGCCGACTGGCTGGAATCCACGAAGACCTGGTCGTTAGCCTGGACGCCAGTCGGCAGGTTGACGGTCAGGGTCGTGGTCCCGGTGCCTCCAGTTGCGGTTGACGCACCGACCCAACTGATCGCGGGCCGGGCCGTCTCCTGCTCGATTGGGGTCCCATCGACCCCGTAGATGTAGTCGGTAATCCCGTCGCTAAGAAGCAGCGGTGTCGATCTTGCCGTATCCCATGTAAATGGCGTCGTGACACCATTCACGGTCTTGCTCATGCGCAGGCCGTTGCCATTGTACTTGTAGGTTGCGGTCTGGGTCGCGCTGGTGTACGAGGTGAGCCGGCTCGCCGCGTCGTAGCCGTAGGTGATCGAGGCCGACCCGGTGGCGCTCTTGATCCGATTACCGCGCGAATCGTACGTATATGTGGTCGCGCCCGAGGGCGGCGACGAGCAGCTGCTGCCGCTGATCGCCGATGACCAGCAGAGTTCGGTGGCGGCGTCGAAAAGTTGGTTGGTCCCGTTGGTGAGCGTCGTCAGATTGTCGGCCGCATCATATCCGTAGCTGTTCGACGCGGCCGCCTTCACCTGGTTCAGCGCGGTATATGTGAATGGCTGCGCAACCTGGGTGACGCCCGTGTCCGTTTCCCCGGTCACCTGGTTATTAGCGTCGCGCCCATAAGTAATGCTCGCCAGCGTGGTCGTGTTCAGCTTGTCCGTGACCCCCATCAGGCGGTCAGCATTATCCGGCGTCTGGGTGGTGGTGACCCCATTCTGGTACGCGATCGAGGTATTGAACGAGTCCGCGCTCGGAGTGTACGTTGTTGTATTGCCCAGCCAGTCCTTGACGGTAGTCGGCCGGCTCGCCGTGTCGTAGCCGTAGGTCACAATCAGGCTCCCCGGGTAGCTGATGCTGGTCAGCTGGCCTTCGAGGTCATACCCGTAGCCAACTGTTGCTCCCGCTCCGTTCTGTTCTGAGGTCAGCCTTCCGAGCGAATCCCACGCGTTAGTGGTCGTGCCGGTGCCGTCGACACTCGTGAGCCGGCGACCGTCGTTGTCGTAGGTGATGTTCGTGACGTTGGGAGTAAGTCCGTCGGAGTAACTGACTGTCTGCAACTCGTTGCCAGCGTCGTAGCTGTTCGTAATACAAGCGGTCGCCGGACAGCCGCCCCCAGGAAGCTGGATCGTCAACACGTTTCCGACCCCGTCGAGTGTATATACAGTCGTGTTGCTATTGGCGTCTGCTTCGCTTGTGACCCGCCCAAGACTGTCGTAACCATAGGTCAAAGTTTTATTGCCCTTGCCGTCTTTCTGGTCGAGAACCGTGCCGTCGGTGTTGTAGTCCGTGACGAGGGTCGTTTGGGGAGTATCCGCCCGTTTGATCTTGGTTTGTTCATTGCTCAGGTCGTAGACGTAAGTCGTGACGTTGCCATTCCCGTCGGTCTGGCTAACACGGTTACGGTTGGCGTCGTAGGCGTACTTGGTCGTGTGCCCGAGCGGATCGGTGACCGTCTGCACGTCGCCGAACGCATCGGTCTGGCCATTCGTTTGGACATAGCTGTAGGTCGTGTAATAGGACGATGGCGGGGGTGGATTCGCGCAGGTGATGCTGCCAGCCCGCGGAGGATAGGTCGCGGTCTTCCACCCAATCGCGTTGTAGCAGGTCGTGGATATGTTGCCGAGGGGATCCTTGACTGTCATCCTATCGCCATTCGTGTCATAGGTATACGTCCACGTGTTCCCATCTGGGTCCTGCATCGAGGTGGCGTCACCAGGATGGCTGGCATCCGTGTAGAAATAGTTCGTGACCCGGTACTGCTGTGGCGCGCTGGGAATGAGCGGAGTCGATATCGACTTCAGATTACCGGCTGTGTCGTACGTGTAGGTGGTAGTGACATTGTTGCCGTCAACCCTGGTGAGCTGCTCGTTGAAGGAGTTGTAGGTTGCACTCGTGGTCCGTCCGAGCGGATCAAGTGATGAGAGGATATTGCCGCTGCTATCCGCTGTATAGACGGTGGTGAAATTCTCTGGATCTGTTTCGGATACCAGGGCCGAGGTCGTGGGATCGTAGACATACTGCCAGGTAGCCGCTGCAGACGTTCCGTAACCCTTGGTCTGCGATACCAGCAACCCATACTGGTAGGTGTCAAGAGTGATGTTACCCTTCGGGTTGGTGATGGTGGCCGTGCCACCGGCCGCCGAACTCGGGTCGCCCGTGTATACGAATGTCGTCGAACGACCGAGTTGATCCTGTTGAGATTTGACCCTACCCTGACTGTCGTAGACGTTGAAAACGCCGTTGCCACTGTTGCATCCCGCTCCAGCAGCGTAGCAATTTGGGTCGTAGACGTTTGTAATCTCATGGTTCGCGTTGTACACGAAATGCATGTGTCCGCCATTGACATCGATCACGTCGGTGAGATTGCCGTTGCCGTCGTTGTACTGGAAGGTGGCCGTCCGATGTGGCGTCACATTCGGGTCGGTGACGCTCGTGATATGGCCACCCGTCCACGCGATGCTCAGAGTCCGGCTCTCCGAGTCGGTGATGGTGGTGAGTTGGCTGCTCCCGTTGTAACCGAACGTCGTGGTATATCCATTGACATCCTTGGCAGTCGTCAATTGCCCTGCAGCTGAGAAGGTGTACGTGTTTTGAGCCCGCCGAACAAACGTCCAGATGCCTCCCGTCTGGCTCAAAGTCGCAATCACGCGCGGCTCTGCAGGTGTATATGTCGAGCCACTCTGGTTGAAGACGACCTGGGCGCCGCCCTCCTGTGAAATGGTCACGTTTCCGCTTCCGCCCGGCTGGCTCAGCGACATCAGACCATTCAAGGTCCACCCGTTCCCCAGAGGGCCGTTGGCGGCGTTCGCCAGCGAATTATACGTCCTGGAGAACCGAAGTGGAATGCCGCGCCCGGGGACCGAGAGGTCGGTGTATGACTCTGTAAAGTTGCCGTAAGCCGTGTCCACCGGCTCGCCCGCGTAAGATTGACCGAGATCTGCGTTGGCGCACGAGCAATTGGTTACTCCGAGGAGCTCGGTCGGCGCCACGGGGCCACCACTGAGTGGCTGCTGAGCCGGCAGCACGTACTGCTCAATCAGCGTTTGATAGCCGAGGCTCCCCGAGACGTAGTCGCCCACGGCACGGCAATCGCTTGCACTGGTGCAAGCCACCCCAAGCAAATTGTCGAAATTACTGGGGCCGGTGTCGCCACTTGCCACCACGGCCCAGCCGTGGCCCGCATACTGCTCGATCAGCGTGTTCTGTGTCAGGCCTTCATCGGACCCCACTGCCCAGCAGTCGGTCGCGCTGACACATGTCACATCGTGTAAGTTGTTTGTGGTGTTTGGGCTCGGGCTGCTCACTACCTTCCATCCGCTGCCCGTGTATTGCTCCACGAGTGTCTGATAGAAGCTGGACGCCGCTTGGTATGAACCAGTCGCCCAGCAGTCGTTCACTCCCACGCATGTGACCCCCCAAAGGTCGTTCATAGTGCCGCTCGGGCTAGGGCTGGTCACGACCGCCCAGGCGGTCCCCGTGTACTGCTCGACTAGTGTTCCGGTGTTACCGGTTTGAACGTTCAGGAGCTTTCCGGTCGCCCAACAGTCGGCTGCGGAGACACAGGCAACGCCTGTGAGAGAGCCGAAATTCGGGCTGCTGACAATTGCCCAGCTCGAGCCGTTGTACTGTTCGATCAGGCCGTTTTCACCGACCGCCCAGCAATCGGCGGCGGTGACGCAGGCTACGGCCGAGAGGTCGCTACTACCAGACCCCAAATTCGGGCTGCTCACGATTGCCCAACCACCGGCGGTGTACTGTTCGATCAGGGACAGGTTCCTCGTGCCGTTGTTGTAATACCCGACAGCCCAACAGTTACTCGCGCTTAGGCACGTAACGCCCGTCAAAACGCCGTTGCCGCTCGGATTAGGGCTGCTCACGATGGTCCAGCCGCTTCCGGTGTTCTGCTCTACCAGCGTACCGCCACCCCCGTTGTACGTGTAGTACCCTACCGCCCAGCAGTCGCTTGCGCTCACGCAGGTGACACTGTAAAGGCTGTCGCTGTAAGCATTGTCGGCGCTATTAACAATCGACCATCCGGATGGATAACTGGCCGTAGGCGCGGAGGCATGCGGGGTCCTCACGTGTGCACTGCCGGGCTGGGCGCGCGGGATATGGCCTTTGGGCGGTAGCGCGGTTAAGTGCGTGACTTTCGGCGAGGCCGGCACCTGCTTCGTCGCCATGGCTGGCAGTGGAGACCCGATGCTCGCGACAAGTACCGCGGTCACAACCGCAAGCGATACAGACAGCCTTCTAGCAAGCGACGCCGCCGGCCGAAGGTCAATCGGACCGGTACGCTCGTTCATCGCGAGCACTCGGCAGACTCCGCGTTGTCCACAGACGGACAGTCGGGTGTCCACGGGCGCGCGTCATCGCTATTGTACCCGTGCGTCACGGCGGCTCCTTGCTCTCCCCGCCAAAACCCGTTCGTCAGGGAGAGTGCGAACAGGAGCCGCTGGTTTCGTTCCTTCCTCAGGGTCCGTACATGCCAGCCCTGCGGCGCACGTTAGTGCTCCGCTAGGCGCTTGTCAATGACGGTATTCGCGCCCAACGTCGTGAACGAGGCAATAGATCCAAGCACGGCCTCGGCAATTGCATCACCTCGTTGATGGGAATGACATACGCCGCCTTCGCATGACACGTGCAGGTACATCCAGTATCGATCGCCGACCGACTTCGTATTCCGAGACGCTTTGTTCTGCACCCTTAAGTGTCATCGATGCCCGGACGGCTCCGTGGAGCCGACGCGCAATATCGTCGTGTATGCGCACTCCAAGAGCGCGGGTGGTGCGCAAGCATTCGGGAATTTCACCTCGAACGTCTGATCACGCCGGGACGGGAACGGACCACGTCATGCGCATGCCCTTTCAGAGAGACCGAGGAGCCTGTCTCAACGCCCGCACGCACGCCTCACATGTAGATGTCGAACCAATGGGCTTCCCTGTCGTGACTCTGCTTTCGCAATCCTCGATGGTTTCCTGACTGCATTTCACGACGACTTGACTCGTCTCGTTGAGTGTCTGTGCCCTAGTCGGTGAGCGCTGGCCCAGTAATCCGGATCGCCAATATGCGTGGGTCACGCACGTTAGGTCCACCAAACCTAGATCGAGCCCGGTCGATTCGCCGTCAGCTCAAATGCGCTAGTCGCTACGCGCCTCTTCGGTTCATCCCAAAGATACCTCCGCTGACAACGTTGTCGGGTTCCGCGCGGCCCCCGGCGTCGAGGAGCAAGCCGCTCGCGTGCGCACGAACGGCCCCCTCTGCTCGTTCGCCACCGCGCAGCCAGGCAGTCGAGGCGAACGCTGGGTCCCTCGGGGGGCGCCCCCGGCGAGCGCACGAGAAGAGACGGCGGAGGACACCATGACGACCACACCCGGCAACGCGAGCAGCAACCTCCCCGGCAAGCTGCCCGTCGTCGACCTGGCCACCTGGCAGGCGGCGCGCGCGGAGCTGCTGGTCCGCGAGAAGGCGCGCACCCGTGCGGGCGACGCGACTCGCAGCGTATGTGCAGCGTGACGTGCCTTGCCCATGTGGTCAGTCGAAGCAGTGCTCCCGCCTCCATGAACGGCGGCCACATGTACCTGCGGCTCGACGCAACTGGTCTGACGACTCGCAGCTCAGCAGCTAACGGCCAAAATACCTGTTCCTAAGCCACCCAACGATCGCAGCTTCTGTCAACTCAGAAACATCGACTGTATCGACTATAAGGTGTATCCGTATTTTGCTCAGCGATTGATCAATTCGCTCGCTGACTATGCAATCGTCTGCTGTCTCTGATCTTCTACGCGAGGGCCAGGTCCAAGTCTCAGCCCGCGATCAGCACACCCCACGGCGGTTCTTTAATAGGGTAGGCGGAACCGATTACGGCATCCAACCCACATCACGAGGTGTGGAACCGTCAAACGCCCGCCTCGAGCACGGCACCCGCGGCGGGTGACTGCGACGCCAAGCGCGAGCGGAGGGTGCCCAGCCGAGGACACACCTCATCCTCGGCGGACGGGTCCGCGCCTCGCGACGCCTTTCATGTTGCGATGATGGGCGACCCTGCAGCGTAGTGAGCAGTACCGCTGATCTTTTCTGCCAGCTACGAAGGGCTCCCGGCATTCCGTACATACCCGATCTAAGCCTCCGCGCCGCGGGAGAAAAAGATCCCGGATGACTTGGAGGACTAGCGCAGCTTCTAAGCAGGTAGCCTCGTAGCGCAGCTCGTTGCGCGACGCATCGATGTTCACGCGGAAGCCGTGGTGCCCGTATGTACCAGTGTAGTAGTTGAGCGACTCGGCGAGGATGCTCGGCACATGGTGGATAAAGGCGTCGAGGTCGTCGGGGTACGGCAATTTGTTGAGGACGAAGCGGCCCGCGGGGAGCACCCACCAAGTTGGAGCGTTGGCAAAATGGCCCGCCTCGACGCGCTGCTGGAAATACCGACGGGCGTGCTCGTGGTCGCCATGGCTCTCGATGTAGAGTTGCGCCATTCGCATGTGAGCGCCTAAGTCCCGAATGTAGTCGACCAGGTCTGCCCAGAGGTCAATCGGTTCGAAGTACTCCCTCGCTAGCACATCTGCGGACGTAGCTCGCAGGCTCCCGTAGCTAAGAGCAAAGGCGAGGACGCCTTCGCGGAAACGCGGACTATCCGAAGCCTCGATAGCCTGAAACGCCTGGATCACCCGCCGAGAGAAGAGGGAGTCGGCGTCTTGGCGTGCACCCCCGGTAAACACCAGTAGGTCCCCGCTGTACGGGGCCCGGTGAAGCTCCTCGACCGGAGGCTCACTGAAGTCGCTCGAGCGAGCGGTTCTCACGTGGTGGAAACGCCAGAGGTTCGTCCGACCCAGTCTCGCCGCCAGGTCCGGGGTCGGAACGGCTGCTAGGGCCCGCCTGAGCTGGCGCCCCTCACGATGGTTGGCTTTGCTTTGTAACGGATCCGGTAACACATTCATATTGTGCCACGAGCGTGCGCCGATCACGATTGAGCCCGTTCAACCCAGGGTGAACGGAGTCGAGTGTCGGCACCCTTCCACAAGGTGCCGCCCTCGGCTCACCTTTAGCAACGACGCTACCTTCGGGGGCCTCATGCCCAGAGGGTTGAGGCAACTCAAACGGTCGCGCTTGAAACGACGAGCAGCCGCGACCTAGTCTCAGCCTCGATTTTGGCTAGCCGACGAGGCCGACGCTACAAGGGCTCCTTCTGTGGCCGACTCCACGGAAACGCCGGCCAGGTCGACTGACAGCGACCCTCCCTCATTCACCCACGCATGCTCAATTTTGCGAATACCGAGAATGAGATCGGCCGCGGCTAGCGGGCGACGGTTCCCCATGGCGGCGTGGCGTATTGCGTCCGCCTGATCGCGGGTCGCAAGTACGACCACGCGGTCGTGCTCGTGTAATGGCTCGCTGATCGTCGAGCTCTCCTCACACCATGGTGCGCGCTGCCGCACGACCATCAGGACGAGCCCGCCCAGCTCAGATGTCCTCGAGCCTGGGGCGCACAGTCTCCTGTTGACGATTGTGTACTCCGAGAGCTCGGAGCCACCATCAAGCGATATCTCCGCAACTACCACGGTGTTTGAAGAGGCCTGAGGACTGCCGACACATATCTCGCCGTACAGCTTCTCGCCAGCCAGTGCCTTCGCGAATGCCACCGCAACAAGAGCGCTCACGGTTTGCACGTCCCAGCCGTCCGCCGAGTGCAAGATCCTGGCAAGCTCAACCTGATAGGCTCTCACTAAGACAGTAAGATCGACGCGGCCTGGAGCCTCAGCTCCGTCAGCCCATCGCGCGCGGTCTTCACGCGCCTCCTGCAGTCGAATGGCACATTCGATGTTCGCGACATCGTCGTCTGTAACAGCGAAGAGGACTTTGGCGCGATCAGCACGCATCAAGTCAAGGACCTGATCAATGCTCTCGTACCCAGCTTCAACCGCCACGCCAAGCCGACGCATTGCCGCTACGTGCGGGCATGATGGGTCACGATCAGCGGCGATAACTGACACGCCCTGGTCAACGAGGCGGCGGATCACCTCCGAGCCGACTGTTCCAACACCAAACACCAAAGCAAGCGAGCGGCGTCTATCGAGCCACCGAAAGACTCGGTCACCGAATCGGACGGTAGCAACGAAGAAGGCGATCGTGACGCCGGTAATCGTGGCTGCGGCTCGCGAGGCTCCTAGCCCTGAGGCGGCTGCAGCACTTAGCAGCGGCAGGCCGAATAGCGCAAGCACCAGACTTAACCTGTAACGGGAGCGAACAGTGGGCCAGCGTGATGCGAGCTCGGCAATGGTGGCGGTGGCGGATGCGGCGCGGATCCAGAGCGGCGCGTGGAAGAGCGACAGCGTTACTACGAGTGCGGCGACGAGAAAGGCGCAAGCTGATAGCAGGTATGCTCGGCGTCGACCTTCATTAGGAACCAGACGCCTATTTGTCGATTGGATCCACTCAGATAGCTCGAGTTGACGTCTGCGGAGCCGAGCCCTCGGAACGCGCGGACCGTGGCCACGATCGGAGACGAACAATGTACTCAAGCACGAGAGTATTAGTGAGGGCAGCGAGAGCAACTGGAGGAGTGGCTTGTGCTGCACGGCACCCTCCGTTGCCGCCACGCCAAAGGTCAGCGCAGCAACGACTGCGAGTCGGAGAAACACCGAACTTCCAGCGGTCTTGCGAACCACACTTGCAGGGGCACCGAGGGTCCTTCGAAGGTGCCATCGTAACCATGCGAGCCAGGTCCAGTGGGCTCGACCTCGCCAGAGCTTCGCCTGGCCAGCATCTAGCACTTCAAGAACACGGTCCGGAGATCCGGGGGCGCTGATGGCTACGCTGCCGTCGATCATCGTTATGTCGGCGATGTGGTCTCCGCGGACGGGCAACCGTCGTGGTGATCTGAACACCAGCGCCTTGCTTTGGACATAGGTAACGGTGTCTGAAGGGTCGGCCAATGCGGGCACCGGTCGGTGAAGAGACGACGCGCGCGGCCGCCGTCCCTCGTCGGCAAGGGCTCGCTGGACAAAGGCTCGGGCTCCCACGGATGAGACGGAGAGCGCAATGCAGTGCGGCAATGCCGCCTCGACACGCCTCGCGACGGCTTCATTCTTCACCCGCAGGGCAATCGGTATGCACTGATTGTTGACACCGCAAGCGGACGACACCTTGAAGGCTGTGTTGACGTTGGCAGCATCGTCTTCGTCGACTAAGGCCACGCCAAGAGCATCCGAAAGGCCGGCCGCTGTGTCCCATGGAAAGACTCGATAATCGAAGTCCGGCATCACGGTAACTCCTATTCCGCGGAGTTCGGTTGCCTTCGCGGTCGACAGATCGGGTGCAAGGACGCGAACGGGGCACCCGACGTCGCGGAGGAGCCGGCTGAGCTGCATTGCCAAGCCGGTGCTTCCACAAACGACTGCGGTCTTCGGTTCGGTCGAGTCTCCTTCTTCGGCTGTATTTGATCGAGGTTCTGGCGACTCCGGCAGAGTTGCCACGGTTCTTGTCACTCGCCCGTCCTTCTACTGCGCCCCAGCGATTAGCAGGTCCGCTGCAGTGCGTCGAATTCTAGTCCGGAGACCCCGCGTTTTGGTCGTATTGACCAACGGCGACAGTCGATCGATTGTTCAGATTGGTGCGACTAACGGCGCGCCAAGCCATGCGACGGTCTAATGGGCACACGCGCGCAGTCAACGGTTCACGCTCGTGGTCCTTCCCTACGCAGGGTTAGGGCCGGGACTCACGGGTGCCGTGAACGAACCTCGGCCGCGGTGGATCCGACGATGGCGCCGGCGAAGATCTTTGCGATGTCGAGAAACCCGCTGGCGTTGCCTCCAGTGCCCGCTGGCCCGACGCCAGTCAGAGCTAACACGCCGAAGACTACGGCGAGAATCGCGGAGATGATAGTTACTCCGTTGATGGAGTGCAGCAGCCCGTCCCACCAGGACTTCTCCGGCGGATCACCCTTTTCGGGATTCGTAAGTCGAATCGCGTCAATCTCTCTTATCGGCCGGCCAGACGCATACTCGTGAAACGCCTTGTCCACTCCCCAACGGTCGATCCTGCCCGTGCCCGCGAGCTGCTGCGCGCGCTCGAGGACTGTCTTGTTGAGAGCCTCCGTGTACGTCTTCGCCAGCGCATTGGCGTCGTTGACTTCGGTGTCTTCGCCTTGGTTGTCGCCCTCGACGGCCATGTGTGGTCCTCCCGATTCCTGCCGGAGAAAGGTGGACCAGTATGTGCGGGCAGATCCGGGGGTGCAAGGGCAACGCACCAATCGCGCGCGCCTGCTTAGCCGCTCACATGCCTACAAATCCGGCTTACTGACGTACCCTCGGGAGCGCGTCGTTGGCGGTGTCCGTGGTCACATGTGCATACACCTGCACGATTAGTTGTCCCGCTCGTTGGCTGTGACCAATCCCTTGGCGCTCTGCGCCTCTACCACGCGTATCACGAGAAAGCGGACTCCCTGCGAGTTGCCGGAAGCCAAGGCACTGCAGCGTCTCCCTGGCCAAGCCGCCGTCGATGCCTTCGTCCGCAAGAACGCATCCACAGACACCGACACGGGCGCCGACGTGTGGACCGTAGGGGTCCTCCGTCATGTGACCGCAGTCGATCCCGGAGTGGGCCTGGGAATGCCTTCGCTCGCTCGTTGACGCGACGTCTGACGACGATCTCGGGACTGTTGGCGTCAGCGAACTCGAACATTTCTGCAAGGTTGCTTCCGAAGCCTTCATCGATCGCATCGAAGCAGCCGCTCTCGCAGATGCGAAATTCCGATTCGCGCTTCGGTGGGTATGGCCAGGCGGCGCCCCGATCTCCGAGCCTGTCTAACCGGCGGATTCGGGTGGCCGCAGGGCGACCTCCGCAAAGAGGCTAGAAGCATCGGCAAAGCTGCCTGGGCGACCGCATCGGGGCGGTTCGGCCAGACTCGGAGCGGCGCGGCGAGGGTTCCGACAAAGGGAATCGAACCCTCTTAAGCTTCCTCAAAACGATCGGAAGAAGCGCCGTCCGAACTCGAGGGAGCGGCCAGGACGCGCCACGTGACGCCCTAGCTGGCCAGAGATATTGGCCCGGTATTGGCCCAGCGCCTCCGGCGGTACGTGCCTGATCGTGGCCTGCCTCCCCTCAGACGAAGACAGGTAGATACGGGCGAAGCCGGTTTCAAGGATGTCCGCTCGGTCGCGATCCCCGGCTGAAACGCGATCGTCCCGGCCGCATACCGGATCTTTGTGCTGTTCACAAGAATCTGCTGGCTGCTGACGTTGAGGGCCGGCTGCGTCGCCATGTTTGGGAAACCCTGTGTCGTTGAGTTGAGGTGCGCCTGAGGCTATTGGTCTGGGGACGACAGGCTGGCCACGTTGCGCGATGCGCTCCTCGTGGGGGCGCGAGCTCCAAGTCTTGGCGGCACCCCAATGCCCCCGCGCTGCCAGTTTGCGTTGGGGAGCGCGGTCCGTGCTAGTTCTTCGAACTCGTGGTGACCGGCGCTTCGCCATCCGGCCGTGACCGATGGTATTTTCTAACACCACCCCCGTAGAGCCACCTAGTGAGATGAGCCTCGGCTCCCCGAGCTTTCCCTGGTCTTGGAATGGAAGCACTGGGACTCACGTAACCGGTAGCCCAACGCGGGCGGGGAGCGAGCCACGGACGGCGACGACCTCCCAGCAGCCGGCGCGTGGGAACGCGAAGCCGATCCCCCACTCATACCCGGGGTATGTATCCCAACTCGAAGTGCCATGTACTTCCGGGCCCCAATCTGGCGCGATGCGCGCCCCGCCTGGCCCAACCGCCGCGACGAGGAGCGAGCCCGTGCCTGTCATCCGCAACACGAGTTTGATATCGCGGGCAGTGGGCAACGGCGCACTATCAAAAAGCAGCACCCAGAAACGAACCCTCGGGGGTTGAGAGCCCGTCCGAACGCCCTCGGCACTTATCGGGCGTATCCAACTGGCAGCGAGGGTTTGGTGCGGCGGGCTCGCGACACTGAGTACTACGCAGCCCTGTCTCTGGACCATCCCTGGCCGCCGACGTCCATAGCTCGTCAAAGCTGTTGGGCTGGCGGGCGCTTACGGCGCTCCCGTGACGATGTGGAGCACGTCAAGGGGTTGGTTGCTTCCCGCGATTGAGGTCCAACCGCCGCCTTCTGTGTCGACCTGCAGCAGCGGCGCCGTGCTGTCCGCCGTGGCGGCGTAGAGCCACCGCCCGTCAGGACTGAGCGTCAAGGAGATCAGGTGCGCCGTGGTCACCAGCCATCGACGAGCCGTGAGCGTTCGGGTATCGATCGCGCTGACACCGAGGTCGCCGAGGCTGTACAGCGTGCGATCGTCGGGGCTGATCGCCGCGGCACCGTAGGCGATGCGCTTGGCTTCGGCGGTGATTGGACTCCAGGGCGTCCACGCCGCCGCCGACACCGGTGTTGGGACGGGCAGGGAGCCGCTGCGAGTCTGATAGGCGGCGTCGACCGGCATCTCGATCACAGCCCCGTTGGCCGCGTTGACCGCATACACGAAACGCCCGTCGTGTGAGGCCGCCAGCCCCCAGAGCAGGTCGAGTGTTCCGTCGCGGGGCGCTGTTGGCAGGTCGATGCAGAACGATATCGAGTCATTGAGGTTCAGCACGTGCACAAATGGAGAACCCGCGCCGAATGCATACACCGTGAACTGCCAGGCACCGTCGTGCGATGTCACCCTGTCGGTGGGTGTGCCGCTCATGGTGCGCTCGCCCGTGCGCTTGTCCGCGATCACCCGGGGGTCGAGAGTCCGCGAAACCAGATCGTACTGGCGGACGTGGTAGGCAGCACCCGTGGTCGGCTGGCCGAGGTCCTCGAGCAGGAACAGGTTGTGACCGTCGTCGCTGATGCCGTCGAATATGAATGAGCCCGCCAGATCAACCCGCAGCGGCGCGTGCGTGAGCGCAGCGGTGTCGTAGACGAGGAAGCTGCTCTTTGTCGCCTGGACGTTGCCGGCCGAGATGCCCCCGACGAGCACCAGGACGTGGCCGTTCGGGGACAAGCCGGGTGGCCGCTGACTGGGACCGAACGCTGGAAGATCAAACCCGGGCGGCACCCTGGTGGTGACGAGCCGCGTTCTTGTGGCCATGTCGATCGCTGTGAGTGCCGGACCGGCAACCGTCTGGCCGACCGTATAGAGGCGCGTCCAGTCGCGCGTGATGACGCCCGTGGGCAGCGTCGCCGACGGCTGCCGGCGAGTCGTGTCCAGGACGACGATCGAGCTGAGACCGGACTCGCTGCCCTGCTGAACCCAAAGGCGTGCAGGCTCGATACGCCCTGTCCCGCCGGCGCCGCTCTGTGGGCTTGGCTTGGTGGCGATGGCCACCGCGGGGACGCCGCATGCGGCGACGAGTAGAGCGGTTGCGAGCAGGAGCGAGTGACGGCGCAGTCTCTTCATGGTGGATCCTCCTGCCACCTGTACACCGCGCGCCGCGCTCCGGTTCCACCTCAGGGAAGCAGCTGAGCGATAGCCAGCGCTGCCGTCTCGGTGAGGTTGCCCTCGATGCGGACAGTGAGGCCACCGCGCTCGAACACCAACGTCGGGCCGGCCAGGCGAAGGGTGTCTGGCGCGAAGCTGCCGTCAGGAAGGAGGTATCCGAGCCGATGCGGCGCGCCTCCCAGCCAGAAGCCCGGGCCGCCATCGACTGTGACAGGCGTGATTGTGGTCTGCGGAGTGACGAACTTTTGCATGAGCATTGGGTTTGTGGCGCCACGGAACTCCGTGATCAGAAGTCCCACCCCGGTCTGACCGGAGCGAGGCAGACCCACGCGTGGAGCGTAGACGAGCGTGACAACCGGCCCCAAGTCAGAACGGAGGTAGACGGCATCTGGTGAACCAGGCTGTCGTGGGACGAGCACCGGAAACCCGACCGTACGGCGCGCCGTCTCGATCGTGCTGAGCCGCCCGAGACCCAGGTTGGTTCCAAGACCCGGCAATGAGGGGGTGTGGCGAGGCACCGGTTGTGGAGTGAGCGTTTGGACGGGAGAGATCACCACACCTGGAATACCCAGCCAGTGGGCGATCGCGGTCCTCACCGGTGGCACACCGAGACCGAGTGCGAGGATCCCGGCTACCGCAGCGAGGATCAACGCGGGTCGCCTGCTCGTCGCACGGGCTGCCGACGCGGCTAGGCATGGCCGCACCAGCAACGCCAGCGGCGGAGTTGGCGGAAACTCGACATGACGGCCGAGCGCGGTGAGCTGCTCTTCGAGGCCGCTGCTCATGTCGCCTCGGTCGGGAGTGCTATCCGATCGCGGAGCCGCCCCAGGGCACGCGAGAGTCGCGACTTGACTGTGCCCTCGGCGCAGTCCATGACAGCCGCGGACTCGGCCACGTCGAGGTCCAGGAAGAATCGGCACGCTATGACCCGGCGGTCGCTCTCGTCCAAGGAGTTGACCGCACGGAGGAGCGCCACGCGCTCCTCCGCCGCCTCGACCGCCGCTTCAGGCGATGGGGCCGCATCGCCCTGGCGGAACTGGTCGATCACGCGCAGCTCGAGATCAGCCCGCCGTCGCGAAGCCCGGCGCTGATTGCGCGCCGCATTGGCGATGATCCGCAACAGCCACGGACGCAGGGGCGCATCGCTGCGAAATCGCGGCAGCGCACGGTAGGCGGCCAGGAACCCATCCTGGGTGGCCTCCTCCGCGTCAGTCGCCGATCCGGTAAGGAGATAGGCGGTGCGGAATGCCAGGTCCGAGTGCTGCGTGACCAACGCTGCGTACGCCTCCTCGTCGCCTCGGCGAGCGCGTGCGATGAGCTCTGCTTCGTTCAGTGGCCGGCCCTCCACCGGAGCGATTTCACCAGTACTACACCTGCCGCGGGGAATGGGTTCCTCGTCCGGGTCAATCCGCGAGTTTGTCGTCCGTCCTGACGCAGCCGCATGCCTGTCGGCTCCCGCGGAACGTCCGGGTGGTTTTGTGGCGAATTGGTTGGAATGACGACTAGACCAGATGCGATGAAGTCCACTGGAATCCCGTGAACATGCGCCCACGCGTGCTCGGCATTGCCTCCCTCCCCACCAATCTGGATCTTTTGTCATTCTGGCGGCCGTCGGGCGCCGTCGAGCATTTGGAGCCTCTGGAGTCGGTGCGACAGGACGCTCGCGCCCGAGAGGGATCCTAAGCAGTGGCCTATCGGACCGGGCGCCTCGGGGGAGCCTTTTTCATTAACTCAACGGTATCGACACGTAGTTGGACTCGAAGAGCTTGCAGTCATCGGGATTCCGGGCGAGGCGTTGTTCGCAATACAGCGCCCAAAACTGCTTCCAAAGGGAATCAGTATGCTCAAGGTAGGTCACGTCGAGCCCAATCTTCTTCGCCTCGAGGTAGTCAATTGGAACGCTGTGCTCGAGCCAGAAGTGATTGTTGGAAAGGTTAGCCGCTGCGGCTGTGAAGTTGCCACCGTTCCTGAACATGCCTCGCCTCAACAGTTCTTCACCGAGCTTGCTGGATCGTTCGATGACCTTTCGGCAGATCTCAAGGAGGGTGGGGTCGTACTTATCGAGCATTCGCGTGAAAGCAGCTGCCTCAGGGTTTGCGTTCACGACCTGGACGAGCTTGTCATACCCATCGATGTACGACTGGGCGGGCCTGAGCGCATAGGCTCCGTTACCATCTGGCAGGGGCAGCTGGGGATCGATCGGACCGAGCTCGGAACTGTCACTCATGACGATCGTGTCGGCAGCTAGAGCTATCAGCGTTCCGGCACTCTTTGCATAGTCAGGAACAATGACGCGGAAACGCGCGCTGTCCCCGACGTGCCGGCGGATGATGTTCGCTAATTTCTCCGCCGCATCGATTTCGCCGCCTGGCGTGTGGAGCAGGAGGTCGATGTTGCTCCCGGCAGGGATGGGATGTAGTAGATCGAAGAGTGGGAGCACATCATCGCGAGTCAGTGAGGCGAGCGGACCAGACACGTAACACAATAGCTTGCTGCCCGTCTGCTCCTCGATCTCCTTGATGCGGCTCTGACGCGCATAGCGCTCCGCGTTCATCGCCCGATATAGCGGGGTTCGAAGTGGTTCCTTTGACGCGCTGATGGCTACCTCGGTTTCGGTGACCTCGGCGGATTCATGAGGCTTTTGTATCTCGGTCACTTCTTACCCTACCTGCGAGACACCCATTGTACGCGGCCATTTCGTATCGAGAAGTGGCAGCGACGCCCGCTGTCGAGCACGTCGACACTTGGCGAGAGGCTGAGATGCCTTCCCGTATCCATACGCCAGCTCGGACGACGATCGGGGTCGAGGTTGATCAGCAGACGATGGCGTCGCGAACAGGGGCAATCGAGCGCGAGCCACGCTTGCTTGCCACTGCATCTGACCACGAAGACGGCACGACGCGGTATGCGCTCGGGCACCAAGTCGGCAGCAGCCACTTCCCCCGCGACGAAGTAGCGCAGCCAGGGGAGCCGGACAGTCCACGGAGGTTTCACGAAGCCCTCCACAGCAACCCAAGAAATGGCTCCCGGTCACCATTTCCGAGCACCTTGCTGTTAGGGTTGCAGAAGTGCCCGACGGTCGGCATGAACCGGTTTCCACTGACCTCGCGGTCGTGAAGCCGGAGGAGGATCTCCGTTGGCCGCGGATCCGGTCCGAATCCGATCAAGCGGTCAAGCAGTTCAGTCACCGCTTGAGCTGCCACGGCGGTTGTGAATGCGACAACGGCGGGCTCGATCATACCGAGCTCAGGAGCATACCCTTCCCGTTGGAGTTGATTCCGTTCTGCTTCCGGCAGCTGTTCGGCGGAGGCTCGAGCGAGGTCGATGCGACCGCGGCAGAGGAGGCAGGCTGCGCCGGGAGTCTGCACCGTCACGCGACCGAATATCGATTCGATGGCCTCGTGATTTGACGAGATCAGCACACCGCAATCAATGAGAGCAATCAGGTAATACGACGCTAGCCTCGTCAGAATGAGCCGGCCGGCATTGTCATCGGTACACCCAAACAGCACATCACAAGCCACGAGCTCTTGCACTACGGTCTGCTCCAGCACAGACCCATTCAAGCCTTGAATTACCGCGTCGGGAGCGATGGCCGAGAGGTGCCCCTCGAGAACGTCCGTCTTGCGTCGACCTACGTCGCTCAAGGTTGATCCATACACGCGACTCACATTGCTCTCACTGATGACGTCCGGATCGACCAGGAGCATCGATCGGGCGCCAAGACGAATCAATTGCTCGGCGACCGCAGATCCAGTACCTCCGCACCCGACGATGCCGATGCGCAGTTGACCAAGCGTCGCCTGAACAGCGCTGCCAAATGCGCGCACGTTTCGGTCGAAGAGCGATGCCTGACTGTCTCCGCGACTCAGTCCGTACCCGTGGAGAAGTGCCATGCGATCACCCATGACGACTGCCCGAGAGATGTCCAACGGTTCACCGCCGTCGACGCCGCGACCAGAAAAGGTGAAGTAGGCGTCCCTAGGCGAGAGCACAAGCGAGCCGTAGACAGCGGAACCTGTGCGTACTCGGAATGTATCCGTGAGTTCCGCGTCGACGGCATCATCCCATCGGCTCGGCAGTGGGACCGCGTCGTCACCTGGGTGGGTGTGGAAGAAGATGGCGCTGAGTCCTCGGCGCTCCGCTTCGGCAAGCGATCGAACGTAGGAGCGCGAGGGGATGCTGAGCCGGTCGTCCTCGCGAATATCGTATCCGTCCTCGCCAATTGCGTGGAGTTCAACCCCGAGGATTCGGATGGATCGCGCTGACCGTGCGAGTCCGGCGAGAATCACTCCGGCCGTTTCGAGTCGATTCTTCGCGATGGTCGCCAGCTCGTCTGCCATAGCTTCCGGAAGTACGAGCGCACCTGCCTTCATGCCGCGCAATCGGCAGCTCGCCGGAACTCGCTGGTTATCAGGGCCAAATAGCCGCTCACGCGATCGACCCCCGGTTGCCACGTACCTGGGTTGAAGTGGCGCGACCACCGCTGCCAGGTGCGACCAAGGTGTTGCTCGGACGACTGCGTGCCGGCAATCTCGCTGCCATCGGCGCGACGAATAGCCGGCGATACCCACCACATGTCCGGTGGTATATCGGGATACCCCGGGGCCAACCGGATCAGGACGGCTGCCCGGTTTGCGCTCAAGCCCGTTGGCAGCTCCCAGTCAGGCAGCAGGAGGCAGGTCATCCCACCCTCTTCACGCACCTCGTGAGCGATCTTGCGCTCGGCCAGATACTCGCTGTCTTCGAGTAGCAACGGCATGCGCTGACCTACTACGCGTGCGCTACTGAATGCCAGGGTTGATGTGCTTGGGCGCCGTAAAGAATCGAAGCCCGTCCCGGATGGCTACCTCTTCGGCATCGCCGATAAGCCGGTCTTGATCACCGGGACGTATTTCGTAGAGGTCACGATCACTTCCGATAGGCGGCGTTGGGAGCGCACGGAGTTGAGCTCCGGTGAGCTTCCGCTGGTTGACAGTGAAGTGAACTCGGTCAATCTGGATGTGAAACTCGTCAGGGCGGACCTCGGGAGGTTCGACGTTGGTTGTCATTGTGATTCCTCGTGGTTGAGTCCTACCACCATGATACCACGGTTGCTAGGTGGTTGCGCACCGAACCACCGCGTGGCATGATGTGGTTATGAAGCCAGTCAAGGCAATGACCCTGCGGCTGTCCCCCGAACAAGCCGAAGAGCTAGAAACGATCGCCAGCGTAGCGAGCGTTCCGGTCGCGGAAGTTGTTCGTGCCGCGATTACGAGGCACATCCGGGAAGTCCGTAACGACGACGCGTTCCGGGAAGGTTTGCGCGAGCGAATCGAACGAGCGCAGCGTTTGCTCCAACAGAAGTAACGCTCGGAGCCTCGGCGTATCGCTGCTTGGCGGACTTGTCAAAGAGCGGCTGCCGCGTGGACCCGGTGCACATGGGGAAGTCACCCGTGCCGACCCCGTGCTAGGCGCTTTTTTCACATCTCCGTAACCAGCACCTATATCCCGTCGCGTGCTGAGTTCGGCTTAGAGTGCTTTCGTCGGGAAATGGCTGGAAATACGACTAGAGCGCGTGCGATGGAATCCGTTGGAATCGTGTTGACAGCAACAAGCGTCAAATGGCCGCAGCCCATAGCTCCTCCATCAGGCGGCCTTCACCGATCAGGGCTACTATACGAGACCCGTACGGCAACCGAAACCCCTTGATATATAAGGGTTTTCATTGGTGTCCATTCGCAATTGCTTGGATGTATGCGACCTTGGACAACCAAAGAAACTCATGGACTCTCGCATCGCCGAATGTGGTGATTGTTCCTTTCGGACCAGCGCGGACATGAAGACGCCTTCAGGCTTCGTGGGCCAGAAGGCGTCCTTCAGGAAGGGAAAGAGTTTCCGGGATCGGGAACCAGCCTACGCTCAAACTCCTATGGGCCAGGGTCGACAAGCCGCGCCGCAATGCGTGGCCGGGAGGCTATTGACCTGCTGGAACGGTCGGATTGTCGGAGGTGATCCCTTCTTGCGGCCGGCGGTACCAGGTCCGCTTCGGAGAAAGCACGAAGAAGCGCTTCCGGACGCCAACCTCAGGAACCTCGCCCATGTGTACCTCACGCAGTAGTTCACGCACGTGGGCATACCCGGGGTCTTCGGTGGTCTGGCTACTGTCCCTTGGCACGCTGTCAGCGTACCACTGATGTGTGGTCATCAAGCAGTAGTCCGCACCCCTAACGGCCGACTACCCAATAGGCGAGCCCTGTGAGGATCAAGGTGAGGACCAAGGTAACGATGCCTGCCGCCAGCCAGATATCGAGGCGCCCCTTCTCAAAGGCCCTCTTATTGGCTCCTTCAGCGTCGATGAGCAGCCAGGTTATCAAGCGAAGGGGGCTCGCCTGGATGCCAGCGGCCCTGGCGGCCCGCCCCGCCTCGTCAAGTCGCGGACGCACATCCTCCGGATCAGGCCCCAACAAGATCTCGGCCGGCGGCCGGACGCTCAGCAGGAGACATGCGAAGGACAAAGCCAAACCGAGAAGAGGAGGCCACCAGTGGTCGCTGAAAGCTGGCACCGCCGCCAATAATTGCTGGCTGGCCGAAGCTCGCACCGTGACATCGGCAATCGCCAAGGCAACTGCTGTTGCCGAAAGCGCGACGGCTACCACCTCTTGCGTTCGTCGGGCGCCGAGACGGTAGAGCAGCTGCTGCAAGGCTAGGTGGGCGAGGAACTCGTCGAGTTGGCTTTTCTCCCGAGACGCCCGGCCCTGGTCGGTATCTTCGGGAGCACCACCGTGCCCTTGACCAGCGAGTGCATCACTCGCTGAGGTCACGGCGGCTCCCGCCTCGTTCAGCGAATTAGCAGCACCCTGAGCCGCGTGTGCTGCCGCCTCAAGTGACGCGGCAGCTCGGAGCAGCCTGGATCTCGAGCCCCACCAGCTCATTGATTACCTCTCCTGTTGGAACGGCGGTGGCCGCGACGAAGCGTACGGCGGCAGAACGGTCTGTGGGCACTCTGGAGCACTTCCGACCGAGCTCCCTGATTTGCCACGCGGGTTTGCGGTGTCGGCGCCAGATGGTTATCCGGCTTCGCACCGGCGGCATGGACTGGTCAGGACTCGAAGCCCACCCCATTGGTGACTGGCCACGGGTCTTCGGGACCTGCGCTCAAAAGTTGGGGGAGCACCGTGGCGATTCGGCTCCCAATGATGAGAACTAGACACGCGAGGGCCGGTTCGCGCAACAGCTCTCGAGCCTTCAAAGGCCACCAACGCCAAAGCGCATCACGAAGCTCGACTGCCTGCGAGAGGCTCATCCTGGAGATCGACGGCGGCGCCTCGCGGGGGTCCCCCATGAGTCCGAGGATGGCCGGCACGATCATATGGGTCGGGATCCGAGGGGCACGAGCAGCCCACTGCTCTTGATCGATATGGAAACCTTGAGCCAGGATGTCCCCAATCTGAGTTTTTCCCGCCTCAGATTCGACTGGCTGGGCCAGTGACTGCATGAGCGCTGTTAAGGCAGTTGGCTCGTCGATCTCACCCGAAAGCGCGACTTTGCGGCCCGCGAGCACAAACGTCGGATTGCGCACAGCCATTTCCAAGAGCCAGCGGGAGAAGGTTGAACGGTCCTCGCTGCCGCGGATGCCAACCTTGAAGTCACCCTCGCCGCGGGCCAGTTCCTCGCCCAGAAGCATCGCTTCACGACCACGGTCGTCCGGATCAGCTTCGCCATCCGGGATGTCGTCATAGACCTCGAATGATTTAGCAAGCTCCTGCATCTCGATCAGACGGGCCTCTTTCCAGGGCTCCCAGTTCTCGAGCTCATACCCCGACCACCAGAGGAAATGGAGGATTTCATTCACATCAGAGAAACCCTGGGACCTGGCCTCGGCAATCGCCTCGACTTGGGCCAACGCGCGGGGCGGCGAGAACTGATCAGTGATCGCTTCCCCAGTGCGGCTTTTCGCGCCCTTGGTGGCGGCCAGTGCCCCACTCTTCCGGTAGCGGCGGAGCATCGAGAGCGGGATGCCGAGGCGAGCGGCCGCAGCGTTGATTTCGGACGAGGTCAGCCAGTTAAGTTCGAAGACCGGTTGGTCGTTATTGGCGGGAGTGGGTCGTGGATCGTTCATCGGATTCGTTATACGGGGTCGGCTCTATTCGATTTTGCGGTGTCGATGTCGGGCGACCATCGGCGACGACGATGCCCCGGGGGAAGCTCTGGCGCGCTCCGGGACGGTGGGTGGCGCACGACGACGTCGTACAACTGGACGGTACGGCCGGCGCGGTCAGTCAGAGCGCGGATTGGCTCATCGGCGGTAACGACATCCCACCGCGTGGCGTCTAGTCCGGCTGTGATGCTCGCAGCGGTGACCGACACCTCCGCGAGAGGAGTGCGCCCGTGGCCATGCTGTTCCTGGTGTTGTTCGTGTCCCGCCGTTTCGGAGCTGAGCAGGTGCCCGACGATCCGGCGCGAGGGGGCAGCGGCGGGTTGATGCCTACGATGCGACGGCCACTGCCTCCTACGAGCAAGTTGAATCCGGACCTGACCAGATCGTGCGACAGCTGCTGACACGGTTCTTCCGTGGTCTCGGATACCTCGATCAGGTCCCAGGATTGGCCGACAACATATAGACGTCGAGCCCCATTATGGCGGCCGATCACGCGGGATAGGCTAGCGCCCACAACGATCGTTGTTCGCGAGGCAACACATCCCGGACTCCCGCGAGGCTACCAAGGTGGCGCCCGCAGACTGCCGGGATAGACATCATCTTCACCGACTTCCGATTGGGCCGATTTCCTGGTACTGCACCGAAGAGGGCAACGCGTGCGGGCCGTACTCCACCTCGGCTGAGTTCCAGCACGGAGACGCTGACGAACGACACCTGCCAAGACACCGAGCCTGGCGGCACTGACCACGTCACCGCGGATGGAGCAACCTCCAACACCATCGGAAACACATTGACCGCGTGACCGCGTGGACCCACAGGTGGAACCGCACCTTGCCCACGCGCCTGCCAACGATGCGACTCACGGCCAGCCCGTTACCACTCGCATGTGAGTAACTCACCAGGCGCATCGCAAAGGGCCGACTCCTTGAGCTCGACCCCCACCAAGGGCTCGCTGATCCGCGGCTGGTCGTGCGTTCCCAAGGCCGCCAGTGTGTGCGCGTCGGCCGGGTCGCTCTTGCTTCGCTACAGCGGGCTCTTGGCAAAGTACGTGGCCTGCAACGGGTTCACACCGCAACCGGATACCCCTGGCGGCGCAGGTGGCTCGCCAGCTCGAACCAGTAATGGCCGCTCGACTCCATCACCACCACGCCGACCGGCGCTCCCTGCTTCAGCATCCACGCGTCCAGTGCAGCGAAGCCGGCACGCTGGGTAGTTGTTGAGCACCTTCCGCTCCGCCTCGCGCTCTCCAGGTCGGCATACCGCCGCCGCGCATTTGTATGCCCCGACGTCGATTCCGACCGCCAGGCTCATGCTCGCCTCCTGTGTCGGTTGCGACCTCAGGGGTCCTCGCCTCGCTCCTGCGTCGCGTGGGCTGATGCTCCATCACCGGTCATTGCCGTCGGATCCCAATCACCGCTCGAAGACGAAGCATGGGAGCCGGTCACTACGGTCATCGGCCACAGGCCGAATAGCGGTGCGCCGCTCTCGCGGTCGAGGTCCGTATCTGTGCGATTCTGACCCCTGCCAGGAGAGACATCTGCCTCTGTCGCGCTGAGAATGCAGCCCCAGGCGGGCACCGCTGGCGTGTCGCAACCATGCCTTGCAATTCGCCTCTAACTGGGCTTAACATCCAGACCCGCAAGGCTGCGGCCTCGCAGGAGGGAAGGTATTGTGGGCAGCCAAGTACAGGGTAGCTGGGCCAGCGTCCTTGAGAACGGGATCGAGTCCACCGCGGCCGATGACGCGTGCGGACGCCGACTGGTTGAGGATCGAAAACCGAAGCACAATAGGCACGATCGATGTCACCCCGCGGGTACGCTATTCGCTAACCCCTTAGCGACTCCCTGGGCTGAGGCCATCTCCACTTGCCTCTCAACGGCAGGCAATCGGCGCTCTTCGTGAGCGACGCAGGCGATCGTGTAGGGATGCGCACGGGTCACTCGGAATCGGTCGCCGAAACGCAAGCTGTTTACGCTGAATTGCGCATACACGGGGTGTCCGGAACGCCGCCGCAAGCGATGCTGGGCAGCCCGACGCTTGTGTACCCGACGGCGGTCCGCGCTGCAGGAGACGACAACGCCGGTTTCTACCGCCGTGAGTTTCAGGACGGACGGCCATGGGACGGCGTCGAAGCGTTTTCATGGGGTGGACTGACCTCGGGAGGGGCGCTCCGAGCACTCTGGCTACTGCTGGCTCCATTCCTATTCGCGAACGTGGCGTTCTGGACCGCCCCGGTTCCGCTTGGCGTCGACAAGGATGCGGCTGGCGAGCTTGGCGACCAGCGGAGTCACTGGTGAGCACGTCGGGCTTCTGAAGCAATTCAGCGACTCCTAGCTCTGGCGCTCACCGCGTCGCTGACTCTCGGTGCCATCACTGCCACGATGGATATCATCGGCTGGCAGTACGCCCGTGGCCGCAACAACGACATCGCATGGCTTTTATTCATGAAGTGGGGTGCTTTTCAAGGGGCTGAGCGCCAGCTGATTGTCACCGCCGTGGCTCCCCTGCTCTTGGTGATCTTGTTGTGGATGTTGGGTAGGTACACGTGGGCACGGCTTGAGTCGGTCAAACCAGAAGCTGTCGCACCGGAGTCGCTGCGCACCCCATTGGAGGATCGCCGGATGTGGAACGGGCAGGGACCCGTCGCGCGGCTTCGCTCCGTCCACATCTCCTTCGGGATCGGCCTAATCGGCCTGGCGGTGCTGGCGCCCCTGCTGCTGAGCTCCGAGGGCCTGGGCTCGAACTCCCATTTGTACGCTTCGGCTTGGGGTTGGACGGTTCCAACTGTGGGTGGCGGGCTCGTAGTACTGCTCGTGGCGCTGATCCTGCTCGTTCTTCTTCCCTCGATGTCCGATCGCCAACGAGCCGGCAAAGCTGCCGATTTCCACTCGGCTGGAGGGTTGAGGCCCCTTCCCTGGATCGCACTCGCCCTGACCCTTCTCGCGGCCGCGGTGCTGTTGATACCTGGCGTTTGGGACTCCGTATATCCGAACGGAACCAGCGGATCGTTGCCCGGCATTGTCACGGCCATTGAAATTCTGTTTGCCGTCCAGGGTGGGCTGATCGCTCTATTAGCCGCGGTGACCTGGATCCTCGTACGGGCAGTCAGCGTGGATCCAGCCGCAGAGGTACCCACGATCGATAACAGTGCTCCCGCGAATCTGCGGCCTCCCTGGTTTGGCATGACTCCTGCTGTGCTCTCGACGTTCGGGTGGTTGCTGGGCGCGAGCTGGGCGGCTGCGGCCTGCCTGTTCGTTGTGAAGAGCGCCGGCGGCGACGTGGTGTCGAGCGCGGTAGGTTCCAGCAGCCTGAAGGCGATGATTGTGCCGGCGCCGTTCGTGTGGGCTGCCGCGGCTGCAGCGCTCGTCGCCGTTCTGGGCGCGGTTTTGGTCACGCTCATCGGCCTCAGCTACGCGCAGCGACGACAGCTGTCATTGGATACGCACATCGACGCCGCTTATGCAGGTGCCACAGAGCTTCCACCGGAGCGGATGCCGAGCACCGCACGATTTCAGCGCATTCGGTCGGCGTGGCTCCTCGGAGGGACTGCAGAGTTCGCGGAGAGCGCGATTGGAAGCCTGGTGTTGGTCATGTGGGTGGCCGTCGTCGTCGGCGTGGCGGGCTATGTGCTCAATCCTGCATTGATCTCCAGCTATGCGATCTCGTACAAGGCAGGGGCGTTGGTGATTCTGGTCATCGGTGCAGGGACGGTGTGGTTCGGTCGGCGTGCATATGCAGATCCCGGGACCCGCAAAGTGATGGGCATCCTCTGGGACGTGGGCAGCTTCTGGCCCCGAGCGACGCACCCGCTCGCACCGCCGTGCTACGCGGAGCGTGCGATTCCAGATCTCACACGTCGTATCGAGTACTACTGCGGTCAGGAATCAGAAATCGGTCGCGCTGGCGGCATGCCATCGGTGGTCCTGTCGTGCCACTCCCAGGGTTCGGTCATCGGTGCAGCCACAGTCTTGCAACTGACCTTCGATGACTCTGCCAAGCTTTCGTTGCTGACCTACGGGTGCCCTCTGCGACGCTTGCACGCGCGCTGCTTTCCTGCCTACTTCGGTCCGACGACTCTGTGTCGGCTTGGCATATTCGTGCGGTGCGGAGCTCAGGCCAAGGAAACACCGATCACCGCCGCTCTGAACGAGCGCAGACGATGGCGTTGGCGCAATCTGTACCGACCGACTGATCCTATTGGTGGCCCAGTATTCGTGGCACGCCGCGTGCAGCGCATTCCTCCGGAAGCCGCTCCCGACGATGTTGATTGGAACCTGCGCGATCCACTTGATTTCGATCTTCGTGCGGATAACACTTCGTATGAGCCTGCCCGCGGCCATTCCGATTACCATCTCGATCCTGGGTACGGGGTGGCCCTCGAAGCTGTCGTGGTTCCACGGTCGCCGCCCCGTGGGTCTGAATCCAACCCGTGCGGGGGGTCGATTCGCTGGCGGATATCAAAAGTGCTCAGAGGGCTGCGTGGGCAGCGACGACGGCCATGCGCAAGGCAGAACAGCTGAGGCCATGTTGCGATACCTCGCGATGTCGCAACGCGGGGCGCCTGGCCGCCGGGCGTCGCGTACGACGGTTTGAGTCATGTGGGGAAAGCGTGCCGACCTCAGCCCTGCCCCGCCCTCGGCCGATGTACGGCTGGAGTTCGCGTGGAACGCCTATTGGGCCCAGGAGAACTGGAGCCGAAATGTCGATACCAAAGCGTCGATCGTGCTCGCCTTAGAGACCGCGGCGGTCGGAGTCGTACTGGCTGCGATCAACGGTAATAAGAGCGCCATTGGTCTCGCGCGGTGGCAGTGGGCTCTGGCGTTCGCCGGCTTAGGCCTCCTCCTGCTGGCGGTACTGATGGCCGGCCTCACTATCGTGCCACATATTCGCCGTGATCCCGTCCGACGTCATGACTTATCTGAGCGGCGAATATTCTGGTTCGGACATCTTCGACAGTTCGATCTGGAGGAGATCCAAAACCATCTCGGCGCCCTCACCAACGACGTGTGCTTGGAGATCTTGGCACGGGAGGTGCGCACCGTGAGCCGGTTGATATGGATGAAGTGCGTGAGGCTTCGCGTTTCAATGCTCCTCGGCTTTGGAGGCGCGATCGTGGTGACGATTCCTCTCTGGGCGCTTTTCGTTACGACACCATTCCCCTGATTCCAATACGCACGTGGTCATGAGTAGTCACTGCTCGTTGCAGGACGAACCCGGATGGCCACGTCGGAGGCCACCTCCGCATGCTCGGAGGCGGCTAACGAGGTCTAGAGGGGCCCGGCATCCGCGGCACGCGATCGCCTGCGATAACGTTCAGTGCGCCCGCAACGCCAGCGGCAGGGGTTTCGGCACGGTGGCGCACCAGGGAGATGCACTTGACCAGAGCGAGGCTCATCTCGGTGACGGCTGCCAAGGCAGATTTGCACTGGACACGGATGCCGCGGTAGGGGGATCGTATGGTCCTCGACGAGCACCAAGCAGGAGGACTCCAGCATGGCCACATCCGCCCAGCGTGCAGCTGCCGTGGACCGCGTCACCAAGGCAGTTGACGGCTTCGAGCCCGAGACTCAGATGATCGCCCTGCAGAGCTTGCGGGGGGCGGCGAATCCGAGCGCCTTAGCAGATGCAATCGATAGCACCGTCAAGAGCGTGAAGGATCGTGCGCCTGCCGTTCAGCGAGCTGCTCTGGCCGCAGTCGGGGGCCTGGATCGCCCCGGCGCAGCCACGACCGACGATCTGTGGCGCTACTTGGTCATCGGACTTTTGACGCTGCTACTGATCGCATTGATCGGTCTGATTGGGCTCCTGGCGTTCGGTAGGACGGTCGAGGTCGTTCTCACCGCATTCACGGCTCTATTGACGGGCACCGTGGGGTTGTTTGTTCCGTCGCCGACAGCTGGCAACAGCGGCGGGCATTGAGCACCGACCTACGTTCCGCGCATCGGGCGCACTAGAGAGGCATGACTGTTGGTACCGCGCAAACCCTGTTCAATCGATGTCAGATCGGTGACCCGACGTCGTCGACGTATGCTGTCGACGAAACCGGACCGGGATCTGTGACCGTCTGCGTCCCCGAACTGATCGGTCAGGGTGTTGGACCGCTCATAGCTGGACGTCGTGTAGTACGGAGACGGCGGCGGTGGACTGGCGGGCAAGTAAAAGCGGATCGCGCGCCGCGACGCTGGGTACACCATGCGCGCTTCTTGAAGGTGAAGGGCATCTCGTCGAAGATGTTCAGAAACTCGATTACCCGGTCGGCGGTAGACGAAAGCGACGGCGTGGTGGCAAGGCAGTGCTGCGTGAGCCCGCCTACTAAAGCCTGTAGGCGGGGTCCGCCTGTCCAAGCGAGGCCCAGACGTCGGTGGTCATTTGACGCACCACGGGCCTTCGAACCGTACAGGCGGAGGCCATCGCGACATACATTTGGCAATCGTGGCAGCCTTCTCGGTGGCCGCTCTGCCCCCCCCGACGCTCAGAGCGGCCTGTTCGTGAGGGGCCACGGCGTCTCCTGCGCAGTATGAACGGGCCGGTAGGCGGCGACCAGATCGTCGCACGGTGGTCGTCGATACACGACGTCGACATTCTCCGGAGACCTCAGCGACCAAGTGACGGTGGTTAGGTACCCGATAGAATCGCCCATAGCGTACAGATCCTGCGGGTCGACTCCGTGTTCCCGGGTCACGCCGTGGCTGAGATCCGCGGTGCCCATGGCAATACCGTTTCGAGCGGCACGCTCCAATCTCACGTCGTGTTGCAGCCTGCGGTTCGGCACGCCTTCTATCCACACGTGGGCATGCTCCTCAGCGCGAAGCATCTCCTCGAGAGTCTTGAGATCCTGAACGTCTGCATCCCACGAATAGAGGGTGCTGGTTGGCGGGCCCGCCTTTGCGCGCCGACCGCGCTCGAGAACGACATCGTAGCGATACGCATTCATCTCGCTGGAACCCTTGCCCCTTTTCACTCGGATGTCGACGCACCCGACATTGGGCACGGACTCTCCGAGTCGCGCGAAGAAGTCCGGGTGGACCAGCAGCTCGCGTTCGGACCGGATGGTCTCATCTGCGGCATCGAGGAGCGCCCGCCACCCGGCCCCGGCACCCATCGCGCTGCGCGCCACCGCATACCGAAACGGGCTCAGTAGCCGCAGGTCGCGGACGTCACCGACGAACACGCGTCCACCAACGGGCAGTAGCTCCAGAACCCGCTGAATGATCCGCAATAGGTAGTCCGCGTTCGGAAAGTACTGGACCACCGAGTTAAGGACGACGAGATCGACCTGGCGTGACGTCAACTCCACGGCCTCCATTGCTTCCATCACCAAGAGTTCGACGTGACGGGGAACGCTCCGCCGACGCTTCAATAACGTGGTAGCCACGGGTGAAAAGTCGGTGGCAATGTAGCTCTCACAATGCGGGGCAACATGTGCCATCACCATGCCCGTTCCCACGCCCACCTCAAGGACACGCCGAGGATGCAGATCCAGGATTGATCGTACGGTGGCTTCGCGCCATTCCTCCATCTCCGCGACCGGGATTGACTGTCCAGTGAACGAACTGTGCCAGCCAACGAATTCGCTCTCAGCCCCGGGCGTCGAGTAGACCCAATCGTAGAGAATGCGCCATGCCTCGACCCGCGTCTCATCGGTGACCACCCGATCCACCTGTTGGCTATGACTGAGCTCCTGGGATCTGATGTCATTAGTCGTCCGTCGCTTGCGCGGCGACGTTGGCTCTTGGGTTTGTTCTGCCTCGCCCCATAGCGACTTATCTTCGGCTTTCACGCGGCAACCATGTGCACCGGCAGGCGGAAATAACCTGACAGAAAGTTTGAGTAGAGCCTCTGCCCAGACCCAGCAAGCTCGATGGCTGAGACCGCTTCGCACATCGCGATAAGAACTGCGGTCAGCTCAGCGCGCGCGAGATAGGAGCCTAGGCAGAAGTGCGGGCCGTATCCGAACGATAGGTGCGGGTTCGGATCGCGTGTCATGTCGAGTCCGGTTGGCTCAGCGAACACCTCAGGATCACGGTTGGCTGCTGCCATCCACGCCGTAACGATGTCGCCACGGGCGATGGTTTGGTCGTAGATCATCGAGTCGATAGTAGCCGTCCGAGCAACGTGCAGCGCGGGTGTCGTCCATCGCAACAACTCTTCGACAACCCGCCGCATGTTGAGCTCGCCACGGCGCAGGCTCGCCCACAGATTGGGGTCCTGGGCAAGGGCTCTCACACCGCCGGTCATCGCTAGACGCGTCGTCTCTTCGCCTGCGAGAAGAAAAGTGTACGAGTTCAGGATCACTTCTTCCAATGGCATTAGCTGACCGCCGAAGTCCGCTGTCACGAGCAGGGATAGCAGGTCGTGGTCGGCAGGGCGTCGACGGCGCTCCGCCGCAAGGTCCGCAAAGTAAGCGAGCACTTCGTTCTTCGCGATCCAGGCCGCCTCACGCGTCAATGGAGCGCCCTGTGCGCTCAGCGCCGACGAGGTCAGCCGCATGAGCTCAGCACGGTCGGTGTGGGGAATTCCCATCATGTCGCCAATCGCGCATTGGGGGATTGATGCGGCTACATCCGTGGCGAAGTCGCATGTGCCGCGGTCAACGGCGCTGGCCACGAGATCTCGCGCGTTCCGCTCGACGTCACGCACTATCGCGGCCAACCACTTCGGAGTGAAGGCCCCGCGGATCACCGAGCCGAGCTCGCGGTGACGGCGTGCATCACTAAGCACCAGCATCCTGCCCCCAGCGGAGTCTCCCCCTGCGAGGAGGTTGTCGATGACGTTCCCGCGTTCGGAAGTGAAGGTCACGCTATCGCGCAGCATGTTCAGGACGTCCCGATGTCTACTCAGAACCCAGTAGGCGCTACCGTCGCTCGACATCCGGTGGATCGGCGCATGCCTCATCAGATGTGCCCAGATCGTTGATAGGTCGTACTCGCTATGCACCGCGGAGTCGGCGAGGTCCAGCTCGTTGAACCGAGACAGCGGGTAAATGGGGCGATCCGGCTCCCCCAATAGGCCGGGGCAGTAGATCACGACACGGGTGCGCCAGGGGATGGCTTCGTGCATCTGGCGTCGACAGATTGCGGAAAGTCCATGAGCTTGGGGTACCTCGCCACGTCATGTAAATCCACTGCAATCAGTGGCCGGCGATTGACCCGGCGCCGACCGAAAAGCCAATAGAGAGTTTACGCCGGGTGCGTAGAATTCGCTGTCCGGCCCTAACATCCTGTGTTTCCAGCAGAGCCGTCCAGATCTCGATCATGACCTCCTCGGTCGCAGTACGAGCAGGTAGCACAGGATCCTCAGATCTCCGACTCTCGACCACAACGCCCTTCGGCTCCCCGGAGCTTCCGGACGTGAAGAGGATGCATGCAGCGCATTCCTGCCACACCGCAAGACCAATCACGCTCGCAGCAGGATGGTCCACCAGCTCACCAACCACTATGGCGGTGCATCGCTCAGCGAGCCAGGTACCCGGTTGATCCGAAACTACCACCGCGGCGCCGCTAGCGTCAGCCATCTGGATCTGCCGAGCACGCAGATACCTCTGGTCGATGGCCACGTACGCCGCACCCGCGTTGAGAACACCGAGCACGGCTACTCCCACGTGGTAGCCTCTCGCGGGATCTTCAGCGACGCATCATTAGTGCGTACGCGAGCCGTCACCAAAGCGCCAGCCACACGATTCGACCCAACTCCAGCTCCGCGTACGTGAACGTCCGCGCCTCGTGATCGACCGCGGTGCGGTCGGGCCACCTCCGCACCGACTCGGCAACCAACGTCAGCAGGGTCGCCCCGTCCTCGGCGTGCGCGGTCACGGGCCGCCCACAAGGGCACCCTCCAGCATCCGGGTGACGGCCACTCGCGTGTCCGGGTTGCCCATGAGTTCATATCGCCCCGATGGCACCCGCGTCACAGTGACGTCGCTCGCCGGCCACGGGAGGGGCAGTGCGTGCTCCTGGGAGATCACGTGGGCCGCGCATCCCTGCCATGCCGGGAGATGCGCCTCATAGCCGGCGACGAGATAGCGAAGCCAGTCGACGTATGCCTCGCCCAACGTATCCGCAACGTCGGTGTCGAGTCCGTCTTCGCTGGCGAACGGGAGAGCGACGAGCGCTTGCATCAAGTGCTCGCGAAGCCCGGCGACGAAAGCCTGGCGATCGGCTCGCAATGACTCAGGGATACACCACTCGGGCAGCTTTCGATCCTCACTCGTTATGGTGCGCAGGATCTGTCTGAACTCACGCGTCAGATCGTCGAACGTCGGTAGCTCTGCATCCAGGAGGACGACGAAACGACATCCGGTCATGACGGCGAGGTAATGAACGATGGAGGCTGCAGCACAGTGACCGATGATCGCATCGACGCCGCTGCGGAGCAGATGGCGCCGCTGCAACAGCGACGCCGCGTACTCCTCTGCAGTCGTCGCTGTCGGAAGCGGACTCTCCAGCAGCGCGGTCTCTCGGTACCCCTCCAGTCCGAGGCGGAGATCACTGATCCGACCCTCACGTCGGTGCCCCGGGTAGTCGACGACCCACAGCTCCGACGCAGAGCCAGTTCTATTCGTAGGCACTGCGCCTCATCCTCTCGACACCCGGCCCAAGGCCAGGTTCGAAGTGTCTGAATTCGTCGCCTGTTCCCGGAACAGCTGACGGTGCAGCCACGTTGCCCGGAAGGGCCCAGACGCATAGAGACTCGGCGCAGACCTCAGTGCTCTCACCGTTCTTGTGCTCAAGGACTCCCCGGAAGTGGTACTGGGGATGGACACTGTCGTCGTTCAGCCTCGAGGACACATTGACTTGGAGTTCGTCGCACTCGTCGACTATTAACGGGGTGTCGACGTCCAGTGGTACGTAGACAGGGAAGCCAATTGGTCTTCACGGTCAAGGTGCCGAGAATTGGGTGATCCGGCGTGGCCTGCATCTGCATCCACGGAACGAGGCCATCGATGCGACCTGCCCTCGCCCGGTCAGACGTTCTGAAGCCTGACGCCGCTTGGAGAGCGGCGAACTATAGTGCATCATCCTCGCTGCTACCTAGGTCGGGGCGAGTGGCGCTCAGCGGCGCGACGACCCGCAGATTTGCCAGGCAGCCAACGTGGGTCCGAAGAGCGTTGATGAACGCCGCTGGATCCTCCCATATGAAGAAATGCGACCCAGGAAGTGTGATACTAGTGGCTCTAGCACTCGTCTGACCGCTCCAGGCGAGGGCGTCGACGGTGTCTTGCTGTCCATAGATGGCAAGAACATCACATGAGAGCTCTCGATCAACAGGGCTGAAACGGTCGAGCAACTCGACATCCGCGGCAAGGATTGGAGCGCACAGCATGACGAGTTCCTCGCGCAACTCGATATCCAAGACGCCCCGCGCCTCGAGCAGTCTGGCTAGGTATTCTTCGACGGATTCGGAGCTGTCTGAGTTGAATCGCGGGCCGCCAATATCGGGTGGGGCAGCAGCAGCGACGACGAGTGTGTCTGTCGGCACCTGAGCAGCCACCAGCCACGCCACGAGGGCCCCGAGGCTGTGACCGACCAGAACCAGCGGGACGTCGGCGTCGGTGCTCAGCTCTCGCACCCAGTGAACTGCTTCGCTGGCCAGGTCCTCGACGCTGCTCGCGAACGGCTCGCCGAAGCGGTTCTCTCTTCCAGGAGAGCAAAACGCGTCGAACGCCCATTCCGGTGGCACGGCATTCTTGAGACCCGAGTAACTCCCCGGACCGCATCCCGCGCATGGGAAGAGAATGCACCGAGCAATGACGAGGTCCGGGGAGGCCAGCGATCTCAACGCAGGAGCGCCGCGGGTGCTCATGCCCCTGATTCGCTGTCCACGACACGCTCGGCTATCTTTCGCGGGGTCCGCCCCACGAATACGTCATTGATCGACAAGGGCGTCCCGCTGCGCCTGAGGTCCGCAACGCACATGGCCGCCACGATGGACGCGCCGCCCGTCGCGAAAAAGTCCTGGTCGACCGGGAAATCGCTACTTTGGAGCTGCCGGCGGAAGGCTCCGGCGATCTGGTCGGCGAGAGCACATACGCGCAGGTTCCGTTCGCTACTCCCGATTCCCGCGCCTTCACGACCGCCTGGGAACGCTCCTTGCGACATCCTGCGAATCTCCTCCGAACTCCCGCCCAGATTGACCATGACCCCCGAACCTCACGTCAGCCCGGCTGCGAGCGCTCCTTCGCCGTGGCTGTCAAGAGGTACTGCAAATGCGCCTCCGTTCTGCGGCGGTCAGCGACCACATAATGTCATCCATTTCCTTGTCGCTGTCCAGCGTGGCGCGGCACGCGATAGCGTCGCGGTAGCGTAGATGTACCCATGGGAGTCTAGCATAAGCCATCTCGCCATAGAGGGGGCGTACCGGAATCGCAACTCAATTCCTTGCCAGATCCGCACACGCTGGTGTGGATGAGTCCGCTCGTCGCCTCCGCATCGACCGGCTGTTCGGGTGGGTGGCGTGCGTGGTGTCGAGTGCGACGTCGTCACAAGCACGCTCGCACCCCGGTCGTCGCTAATACTTGCGCGGCCCGCCGCTGCGCAGGTTGTTGCATCCACCGCACCGCAGCGAGGAGGACATCATAGTGGTCCGTGTTACCCAGTGAGGCTCACAGGCCCAAACGGCGCCTCCTCAACCCGGGAGGCGCAATTGACGTAGCGGATACCAAACGGGTGCCGGACGCTACTCTTGCGGGCGTCGGTGGGCAGCCTCCCGACGATTGCTTCGAGCACGTCTTGGCTGGGTGGCAGGAAGCCTCATATCGGCCATCATGGGGACTGTCGCAGCCGGGCCTGGTTTCTCGCCAATGCGAGGCCCGTCACAAGGGCTTCTGCTTGATGGGTATCGTGTCCGGCCTTCCGAGGCGCTTCTGAACCTGGTACGATCTTATGGTTCGCCGCCGCGTCCTGGAGGGCCCTGGCAATGCCACTCCCACACGGGCTAGCCGCAGCGACGAAGGAGTCCGATGAGGAATAGAACGTCGGAACGCGCCGCGCCGAGCACCCTGACGGGCATGTGGGCCCAGATGGTTGAGCGCCAGCCAGATGCGCTTGCCGTGCGGGACGATGATACCGATCTCAGCTACGCCGAACTTGACGCCTTCTCGGACGCCGTTGCCCGGGTGCTGCTCGTGGCTGGCGTGTGTCCGGAGGATCGCGTGGCGTTGCATCTCAAGCGCGGGGTGGGCGTATTCGCAGCAATCCTCGGCGTGTTAAAAGCCGGCGGCGCCTACGTAGCTATCGACCCTCGCTATCCATCGGCGCGCCGCGACATGATGATCGAGCAGAGCGGCGCACAGGTCGTGCTCACGGAACCCGACTGGATCGGGAGCATTCAGGCCGCGACGATACTCGCCCTTCCGTCCGCCGAGTCCGGACCTGGAGCGCCGCTTCCGCCGGCATCGGTACTGCCCAAAAGCGCGGCCTGCGTCCTGTTCACATCAGGCTCGGCGGGTACGCCCAAGGCGACGGTGCTGGAACACCACAGCATGGCCGCGTTCGCCCGGAACAGCGCGCTGCCCGCGTTGACACCGCAGGACAGAGTCGGCCAGATTTCCAGCCTATCCTTCGACGCATTCCACTACGAGATGTGGACAGCGCTGGCATATGGGGCGCAAATCGTAGTTCTGCCTTCACTCACCGACCTGCTCGCCGCGGATTTGCAAGGTAGCCTCCGCCGTCTACGTATTACGGCCATGCTGGTCCCCACCATGGCCGTCAACCACTTGGTGAAAGAGGATCGCGACGCCTTCTCACCCTTGCGAATACTGCATACGGGCGGCGATGTCATCCTTGCAGACACGTGTCGCAACCTGCGACGCGGTGCGTTCACTGGACGGCTGTTCAATCTCTACGGTCCCACCGAGGCGACGACCGCGTGCACAGCGTTTGAGGTCCATCGGCTGCCACCGGAGGCCGACAACGTTCCGATAGGCCACGCCCTCGAAGGCGCCGTCGTATACGTCCTCAACGAGGACCTGCAGCCTGTCGAGTCCGCACTGACTGGTCAGCTGTTCGTCGGCGGAACAGGTGTGGCCCGCGGCTATCTCGGCAATCCGGGACTCACGGCCGAGCGATTCCTGCCGAACCCCTTCAGGGCCGATGGCTCCCGCATGTACGCGACCGGCGACCTTGTCCGCCAGCGGAGCGACGGCGAGATTGAATTTATCGGCCGGGCTGACCACCAGATCAAGGTCCGGGGATATCGGGTGGAGCCGGGAGAGGTCGAGCGGCTGTTGTGCCGCCATGAGGAGGTCGGCGACGCCGCCGTGCTCGCGTGCGGGCACGGCCAGGATCGGACACTTGTCGCCTTCGTCGTGCGGCGCGGTGGGTTGCAGCCCGACGAACTCCGAGCGTTCGCAAGCAAAACCATTCCCGACTACATGATCCCGAGCACCATCATGATCGTGCCGACGATTCCGGCCACGGATCACGGCAAACGAGACTGGAAGGCATTGCAGGACCTGTGGGCGTTCGAGCGGGTCCGCGCGCGCGCATACGTTGCCCCGGCAAGCGACGGGGAGCGGATCCTCGCCGGGATCTGGGCCAGGCTGATGTCGCTCGAGACGGTTGGGGCCGCGGACGACTTCTTCGCCGTCGGCGGCAATTCGATGCTCGCCTTCCGTGTCCGGCAGCGGGTAAAACGGGAGACCGGGGTGGAGATGGACTTCCGTGACATCCTCGCTCGACCAGTGCTGCGCGATCTGGCGGAACTGCTGGAGGCTTCAATGCAGAAGGCGGTCAGAGCGTGAGCGCGACCGGCATTGATTGATCTAACCGACATCCGGATCCTCGCCGAGAACAGGCATCATCAAGTCTTCCGCCTGCTGCGACACGAGGCACCTGTTTACCGGAACCCGGTCCAGGACGGCAGGGGGGTCTGGGCGCTGACACGTTACGACGCCGTCGCCGATGCCGTCGCCTACCGGGCCGACGACCTCTACAGCTCGGCCAACTGCGCCATCATGGGCGGGTCATTCAAGAAAGAGCGGGGATACCGCATCGGGCGACATGCTTATGGCTGCGCACCCTCCGCGCCATCGTGCGCTGCGCCGCGTTCTGCACTACGCATTCAGCCCGATCATGGTGGAGCCGATAGCGAGTCAGGTCCGAACCCTCGTCGGAGACGCGGGTGGTAGGAATCCGCACCGACCTGGGATGCGAGTTGTAGATCCGTGCCCTATTTGATCAGCCGACGGTTGAGGGGGGTTGCCGAGTGCCTTACCGTGGCGACGCCTCGTCCCGTGATGCAGAACATGCGCAAACCACACGGGGAGCGTGAGTGAGATCCGAGCTAATCGGGGCGTCCGATGACGAGAACGAGAGCCACGTTTCTATAGAGCCGGGAATGGCCGGAGCACCAAACCGATTGACCCGCTCGACCGGAGAGCAGCACCTGGCTGACCAGAGATACCCTGCCGCCTTCGCTCAGCAGCGACTGTGGATCCTCCAGAGTCTGGAGCCGACGGGCACTGCTTACAACCTGACTGCTGGCTTCAGGGTGATAGGTAACCTGGATATTGCCGCTCTGTCCCGCGCGGCCACAGCTATCTGTCTCCGGCACGAGGCGCTTCGAACCCGCTTCGCACAGGTCGACGGATCCGTCTTTCAGGTTGTCGCGGCCGCCGGCTCCCCGCGAGCCGCGCCGGAGTTCACGTGCACGAGCCTTGACATCGGGGGGGCGCAGGACGCTGGAGCGGCCTGCGAGGACTTCTTGGCTGATGCCATGGCCGTCCCCTTTGACTTGGAGTCGGGCCCCTTGCTCCGCATAAAGGTCGGCACCCTCGGCGCCGAGGACCACACGGTGGTCATAGTCAGCCACCACATCGTGTGCGACGGATGGTCAATGGGAGTCGTGCTGGCCGATCTGTCGAGCCTCTATCGGGCACAGCTGCTCGGCACCGCGGAGCCGCCCCAGCCTGAGTGTCAGTCTGCTGATTACGCGCTTTGGGAACGGAAAACGCTCGATCCCGAGCGGATCACGGAGTGCCTTGGCTACTGGACGGATCACCTCGCCGGTGCGCAAACCGTCCTCGCGCTCCCTGCCGACCGGCCCCGCCAGCCGACGGCGTTCCCTGAATCCGGAGTTTACGCGTTCGCAGTCCCCAGCGCCGTAGCCCGTGGGCTCCGCGATCTCTCCATCAAATCGAAAGCGAGCCTGTCCATCGTTTTGCTAGCCGCGTTCTACGCCTTCCTGGCACGGATCACTGGCGAGCTCGACGTCGTTGTCGGCTATCCCGTCAGCATGCGCACCCAGCAGGGTACCGAATCGATGGTCGGCATGCTCGTCAACACCCTAGCCCTGCGCTGCGACATGCGCGACGACCCCACCTTCCTACAACTGCTACACCGCGTTAGGGTAAGCGCCCTCGATGGACAACAGTACGCTGATTTGCCGTTCGAGCGCCTCGTCGAAGAGATCAACCCCGACCGGGTTCTCGGGATTAATCCGCTCGTCCAGGTGATGTTCCAGCTTTTGGAAGAACGCTTCTCAACCCGGCTGTCCCTAGAGGGGGCCCGGACAACGCCGACCAGCGCCACGCAACCCACCACATTCGTCGATCTCGCTCTGGACATGTACTGCGAGGGGGAGGATCTGCGGGCATCGTTCAATTACAGACGCGACCAATTCGACTTCCGGACGGTCGTTCGCTTCTCGGACTGCCTTCTCACCCTGCTGGCGGCGGCGGTCAAGGATCCGGCGGTGAGGATCTCCGGCCTTCCTGTCATGACAGCTGCCGAAACAGCTCGGATCGTTGCCCGCTTTGGCCATGGACCCCGAGTCGCCGTCCCACCGGGTGCAACGATCCTGAGCGCATTTGAAGAGCAGGTCGCGAAGCGGCCGGACGACACCGCGTTAGCGGACGCGGAACGGCAGTGGACCTTCCGCGAACTCTCCGTGGAGATCGATGCCGTGGCCGCGGAGTTGCGATCGCGGGGGATTGCCCGGGGGGATTGCGTGGGTCTTATGGTCGAGCGATCTGGCCTGCTGCCCACCGCCATTTTGGGGATCCTGCGCAGCGGAGCAGTCCTAGTGCCGCTCGATTCGGCGAACCCGCCGGAGCGCTCGCGCGCCATGGTTAGGGAGGCGAGGGTTCGGCTCGTCGTGGTCGGACGTCGCACCCGAGGGAAAGCGGAGGAGCTCTCTGTGCCTCTGGTCAGGCTGAGCGCCACCTCGCCGCAACAGCGACGTACGCCGCCGCCCCGTGTGGTGCCGCGGCCTGAAGATCCGGCGTACGTCGTCTTCACCTCGGGTTCGACCGCTATCCCTAAGGGGGTGCTCGTTCAGCACGGCGCGCTCGCGAACCTTTACTACTCGCACCGCAATGGGCATTACGCCGAAGTGGCTGGCAAGGTCGCGGGGCGTCGGCTGCGCGTTGCGTACACGATGTCAGTCGCATTCGACGCTAGCTGGGATCAACTGTTGTGGATGGTGGACGGCAACCTGCTTTACGTCGTCGACGACGACACAGCACGTGACGCATGGCAACTCATCACGTGTCTGCGTGAGCAGCGCATCGACGTCCTCGAGTCGACTCCGTCCCTGTTGGAGCAGCTGGTCGGCCTGGGGCTTTTGGACGGGGAAGAACGGTACCCGTGGGCGTACATGATCGGCGGAGAGGCGGTGCGGCCCTCGCTATGGTCGCGACTGGCTTCGGAACCGGGCGTATCGGCGGTGAATCTGTATGGGCCTACCGAATTTACGGTGGATGCTTTGTGCGCGCAGGTCGCGGGAGATTCTGGGCCTTTGGTGGGGCGCGCGTTGGCCAACTGCCGGGTCCTGCTGCTGGATAATTGCGGGCGTCCGGTACCCATCGGTGTAGCTGGTGAGATTTGCCTGGCAGGGCCGCAGTTAGCCTCCGGATATGTCAACGATCCGGTGCGCACGGCGGAGTGTTTCGTGCCCGATTCGTTCGGGCCGGAGCCCGGCGCGCGAATGTATCGAACCGGCGATCTTGGGCGATTTCGGGCTGGAGGTGAGGTTGAGTTCGCGGGCCGGGTAGACGGGCAGCTGAAAATCAGGGGGTACAGAGTCGAGCCGGGCGAGGTTGAGTCCGTACTGCTGGCACATCCGCAGGTGAACGATGCAGCGGCCGTGGCGCATCCAGACGCTCTCGGCCAACCCCAGCTAATTGCATACGTCGTGCCCAAAGGTGCCGTGACAACGTCCCGGCTCCTCGATCATCTCGCGGATCGTCTACCCGACTACATGGTTCCGGTAGCAGTGATCCTCATGGACGAGATCCCACGGCTCGTTGGCGGGAAGGTCGCTGCGGCGCGCCTACCCGCGCCGGATGCCTCGGCCATCCAGGCGCCATTTATCCCCCCACTGGACGGCGCGGAGCAGGGGCTGGCAGAGATATTCGGCGCTGTGCTCCGACAACAGGGGGTCGGAAGGTTCGACAACTTCTTCAGGCTCGGCGGGCACTCCCTCCTGGCCGTTCAGCTCATATCCCGGATCCGCGCTGTGATGGGGGTGGACCTTTCCCTTCGTACGCTTTTCGAGAACCCGACTGTGGCAGCGCTCGGCGCTGCCGTCCGAAGCGCAACCAGCAGCGATCAGCCGCCGATCCCGACCCTAACCCAGCGCGGGTCGACGCCCGCGTCCAGCGCCCAGCAGGGGGTGTGGTTCCGTCAGCATATCGCTTCCCAGAACACGTCGTATAACATGGTCGAAGCGATTAGGCTGAAGGGTAGGCTCGACCTCGATGCGCTGTCGAAGTCGATACGGCAGGTGGTCGCTCGGCACGACGTGCTCCGGACGCGATATACGCTTGGCGACAGCTCCCTGCTACAGTCAGTCGACCCGGACTGGGGCTGCGACGTCGCCTTTGTTGACCTGAGCGTTCTGCCTTCAACGCAGGCGCAGGAACGCGCAGTAGCTTTCGTCCGCCAGATGGCCGAACGTAACTACGACCTCCAGTTTGGCTCGTTGTTTGAAGCAGCCGTACTGCGGCTCGAGCCCGAGGACCACATTCTCGTTCTCGGCGCCCACCACATCGTCTGCGATGGGTGGTCGGTGAAGCTGCTTCTGTCGGAACTCTCCGCACACTACGGCGACTTCGCTGCGCACCGGGCCTGCAACATCCCAGCGCTACGCATTCAGTACCAGGACTTCGCCGCGTGGGAGCGCAGCCCCGACCATGAGGAGCGCCTCGCCGACCACCTAGCCTACTGGCGGGACCAATTGGCAGGAGCGCCCGGCGAACTTGGGCTTCCGACCGACCGCCCGCGTCCCGATGTGCACTCTGGATCGGGCGGCACCATCGTCTTCCGCGTCGCCCCCGACGTCACCTCGGCTCTGACTGAACTCGGCCGGCACCACAAGACCACGTTGTTCACCACCCTACTCGCGGCCTTCCAGGCGGTGCTTTCGCGCTGCACTGGCGAGCGAGACCTGATTGTCGGCGTGCCGGTCGCCGGTCGGACGACGATCGAGTTGGAGAGCTTGATCGGTTTGTTCGTCAATATCCTGCCGATCCGCGCGAACTTGCATGGCGACCCGCCGTTCGAGGAGTTCCTCGGACAGGTCTGGGAGACTACCCTGTCGGGTTATACGCATCAGGCACTATCGTTCGAGCGGCTCGTCCAATTAGTCAACCCCACCCGGGACCTTGGTCGAAACCCGCTGGTACAGGCCACCTGCCAGCTATTCGAGGAAGGGGGCGCCTCTGGCCTTGAGCTCGAGGGGGTCGCGGCGGACCCTTTCAAAGTCGATATTCCGAGCAGCCGATTCGACCTCTCCCTCGATCTCACACGCGAAGGGGGCGGGCTGTCGGGAGAACTCTGTTATGACGCGGACGTATTCGACAGGGCGACCGTTGATGGTTTGGCCGCGTCGTTCCTGGCGGTCTTGAAGGAGGTCTGCCTCGATCCCACACAAAGAATCTCGGAGATGCGGCTGCGTGATGTATTCGATCGAGAAAGCACGCACGTACCGACCACTCGCGACCCAGCACCTGGTTAGGGGAGGATTGGAATCCAGGGCCACTGTCGGGATCGCGGTCGGAGCCTCGTCGTCAGATCGTGATGGTGATCCTCCTTGCCGCCGTGACCAAGTCCGCATGCGCGCTCGAGGGGTAACGAGTTAATCGGTGGCCCCGCCGGCACACCGCCTCCGGCCTGGTCTCCGGGAGAAGCTGACTGGTCCGGGCGAACGCCACGTCAGAAGTTGTTCGTGAAACTCACTTCATTACCCGTGAGTGGAACCGTGCCGTCTGCAGGAGATGTGGTCTCCCGTGCTGTCAGTCCATTGCCAAGCCTTGGACGATGGCGTCCTCGCCTGCTGGACTTGGTGGAAATGGCTGTGCGTATCTCGAGTCCTAACTGCGGAAGAGGCGTCGGATGATGACGGCCACGAGCATGCCCTCGACCAAGAGACCGAACGTCGCCTCGACGCGCGGGAGGATGACATCCAAGCAGTCCATCACCACGTTGCTGGCGCTGATACCGCGGTCGTGGAATGCGAGAAAGACTAAGCGAAGAACGCATTCTCCCACGTTGTGGTTTCGTCAGCCCGTATAAGAACGCGAAGATCGCATCCGTCACCACATAGGTGCCGCCGGCCCGCGACCGTCTGTAGCCGCATCCGGTGAGGCGGTCGAGAGCCAACGGTAGCACGCTGGCAATTCCCCGCCACTGGCGACGGGCCAACTGAGAGGCGCGGTAGTCGAGCTCCCGAGCAACCTCACGCATAAGCTCGCCCTCGAGTAGCATGCTTACCTGGCGGTAAGCGCGGACAGCAGCGTCGAGCCCCTCTGCGACTGCAGCGATAGACGCGAGGTGCTCGCGTATGGCTTCGTCGAACGAGTCTGAAACCTCAGGGTCAGACGATTCGAGGGGCTGCAAATCGGGGGCATCGCCCAAGCGTATTCTCTTCGCATGGCGCCAATCTGCCACGCCCGTGACTCGGACGTGGTTCCCTCGAACGTCTCCCAGCCATGGTAGTCGCGTCGTATTCTGCCGTCGCCGTCGACGACGGTGAACAGCTGAGTCCTCTCGAGTGAGGTGCGATAGTCGAAACGTGCAAGATTCAACCGAGCTCCCGCCGTACGTGTCTCAGCAAGCGACGCACTTCCCAATGCTGCCCCCCGGAACCAAGTCTATCCAACCTATCGAACGAGCCACCCCATTGGCACGGCCGCTCACCTCCGGTCTCGGGAGCAATGCTTCAGAGGAACCGGACCGCGACGATGAATCCGCAGACCATCTCTCGACGCGTCGTAGCGATTGGGAGGTGGGGCTGAGGCGGTACGTCGCGGAGAGGCTGCCAGATTACCTCGTGCCCGACGTCATCGTCACCGTGCACCGCCTGCCTGTGACGGCGAATGGCAAGGTCGACCGGAAGGCGCTATCGGCCCTTGCGCTACCGGTCGGCCTCGCCGGACGGGCGCCGGGGACAGAGGCTGAGACGGCGTTGTGCGCCCTGTTCGCCGAGATCCTCGGGCTCCCCGAGGCGCGTGTCCGAACCGATTTCTTCGCGTCGGGCGGCGATTCGCTACTTGCCATGAAGCTCGTGGCGAGGGTGCGTTCACAGATGGGCTACGAGTTCAGCGTCCGCGACGTGTTCAACGAGCCGACCGTTGAAGGCATCGCAGGACTTCTTAGCGAGCGCACGGCGCGCCGCCCAACTCTCATGCTCCGGAACGATTCACAGACCGCTCCTGTCTCCTACGCGCAGCGCCGACTGTGGTTCATCAACCGGCTGGAGCGGAATAGTCCAACTTACAACGTTCCGATTCCTCTGCGGCTGCGTGGAAAGCTGGACCGCAGTGCTTTGCGGGAGGCGCTGCGTGACGTCGTGGAGCGCCACGAGAGTTTGCGCACCATCTTTCCTGACTCCGGCGGCGAACTCCGGCAGTTGATTCTGGAAGCCGAGCGCGCCTGCCCAGGTCTGAACATTGTCGAACTCGCTCCCGACCTGATCGAGGCCCACCAGCTTGCCTTTGAGCGACAGGGTTTCGATCTTCGCAAGGAACCTCCGCTGCGCGCGGAGCTAGTCATCGTGGGGGAAGCGGAGCACCTGCTCCTTCTCGTCCTCCACCACATCGCCTGCGACGGCTGGTCCACCGCGCCTCTGGTCCGTGACCTCGCCGCGGCGTACGCCGCCCGCCAGCGGAATCAGGCGACTCGCCTGCCCCCTCTCGCGGTGCAGTACGCCGACTTTGCCCAGTGGCAGCGGGAGTTGCTCGGAACGGTTGAGGACTCTGACAGCCTCCTGTCCCGGCAACTGGCCTTCTGGACGCGGTCGCTTGCCGGGCTACCGGAGCGGTTGGAGCTCCCATTGGATCGGCCGCGGCCCGCGAACGCGACCAACCGCGGCGACCTCGTCGACTTCCGTTTGAGCCCGCAGCTTGTCGGCGCCATGACACGTTTCGCCTCGGAATCAGGTGCGACGTTGTACATGGTGGTAGCCGCCGCGCTCGCAGCGGTGCTGACTCGGCTCGGAGCGGGAGACGACATTCCACTCGGTACACCCGTGGCTGGCCGATCGGACGAAGTACTCGACGAGCTCGTCGGGTTCTTCGTCAACACGCTCGTAATGCGGACGGACACCTCAGGAGATCCGAGCTTCCGGGAACTGCTCGCGCGAGTTAGGGAATTCTCCCTTGATGCCTTCGCGAATTCGGACCTCCCGTTCGAGCGCTTGGTCGAGGCGCTCAACCCCCGGCGCTCCCTCGCGCACAACCCCCTCTTCCAGGTCATGCTCGTGTTCGAGAACAATGCAACCGCAGACTTTCACTTTCCCGGGCTGGATGTAGCTGCGGAGCGTTCCCGGCTGGACGTCTCCCTTTTCGACTTGTCCTTCAGCGTAACTCCGCCTGATCCTCTCGCCGCCGACCGTGGAATGAAGTGCTTCGTCGAATACGCGACCGGCCTGTTCGACCGCAATACGGTGGAGCGTATCTCCAATTATCTCGTCACGATGCTGGAAAGAGGGACCAAAGAGCCTGACACCCCGTTGAGCCGGATCGAAATCCGGTCCGAGGCCGAAAAGGCATTACTGCAATCCTGGAACGCCACTCAGCGCGAGGTGGAACGGGCCACCCTGCCGGGCCTCTTCGAAGCGCAGGTAGCACGGACACCAGGCTACCGCGCCGTAGTCTACGAACGAGAATCGGCCAGTTTCGCGCAGCTAAACGCCCGCGCGAACCGGCTCGCCCGGCACCTTGTGAGCCGGGGAGCCGGGCCAGAGACCATGGTGGCGCTGGCTATGCCCCGCTCAGTTGACATGATTGTGGCGCTGTGGGCTGTGGTCAAGGCTGGCGCAGCCTACGTCCCGGTGGATCTGGACTATCCCTCGGCCCGGATCTCATTCATGCTCGAAGACGCGGCCCCTATTGCTGTGCTGACCTCGGTAGCCGTAGCCGGTCGGCTACCGGTCGGCGCACCCGTGATCTCGCTCGACGACCAGCTGGTTCGGCACCAGGTGGACAGCGAGAGCGACGCGGATCTCGCCGATGCTGAGCGCCTAGCGCCGCTGCTGCCCGAACACCCGCTCTACGTGATCTACACCTCGGGATCGACCGGCCGGCCCAAGGGGGTGGTCATGCCGGCTGCCCCGATCGTGAACCTGCTGGCATGGCACGCCTCCGTCATGCCCGCGGAACCCGACTCCGTCACCGCCCAGTTTGCCTCGGTGAGCTTCGACGCTGCGGCTCTGGAGATCCTCTCCGCTGGCACATCAGGCAAGACGCTTGCCGTTCCCCCGGACGACATCCGACGCAGCCCAGCCGATCTGGCCCGCTGGCTCGACCGACACGAGGTGACAGAACTCTTCGCCCCTACTCCGCTCCTCGAGCTGCTGTGCGATGCGGCGGCGCAGCAGGGCCTGCCCCTGCCGCGGCTGCGGCACGTCTCGCAGGGAGGCGAGGCACTGATCCTGCATGCCGCTCTCCAGACGTTCTTCGACGCGAGCTCCCAGCGTCGTTTGTATAACGACTACGGTCCGACCGAGACCCACGCGGCAACCACTTACATTGTCGAACCGCCATTGTCGAAGCAGCGAAAGACTCCCCCTATAGGCAGACCGATCTGGAACACCCAGATCCGGCTCCTGGATTCAGACCTGCGGCCCGTCCCGCTCGGCGCACGCGGCGAGGTCTACGTCGCCGGGTCCTGCCTCGCACGCGGCTACCTCAACCTCCCTGCCACGACGGCCGATAGGTTCGTCGCGGATCCGCTCGGAGCGCCCGGCGGCCGCATGTATCGCACGGGCGATTTGGCGCGGTGGGCCGCCGACGGGAACCTCGAATACCTCGGGCGCGACGACTTCCAAGTGAAGATCCGCGGATTCAGAATTGAGCTCGGCGAGATCGAAGCGGCGCTGGGCGCCGCACCAGGCGTGGCGCAGGTAGTCGTTGTTGTGAACTCTGAGCACGGAGACAAACACCTGGTGGCTTATGCCGTGCCCCATCGGGGGGCGTCGCTCGATCCTAAGGAACTGAAAAGGTTCGTCGCGCTGAGATTGCCCGCCTACATGGTCCCAGCCGTTGTCGAGATCCTAGACCGCCTGCCCGTGACGCCGAACGGCAAGGTCGACCGACAAGCTCTGCCGTCCCCGGTCCCGACGGATGGCTCGCCGGTCCTAGCGCCCCGAACGGACCGCGAGAAAACCCTCTGCGCGCTCTTCGCCGAGGTGCTGGGCCTGCCGGCGGTGGGCCCAACAGACGATTTCTTCGAACTCGGCGGACATTCGCTACTGGCCACTCGTCTGATCAGCCGGATCCGCACCGAGCTCGGATGCGAGCTGCCTGTTCGCGCCCTGTTCGACCAGCCGACCGTTGAGGGCATAGCGGACCGCCTTAAATTTGTTGGGCCTCGACCCGAGCTGCAGAACATGCGCCGCTCCCAGGGCAATGCATGAGGGAGGTCCAGACTAGCGGTCCTAGCGACAACGGGGGTACCGATTGACGAGGCCGCGGAAGGCCGGACCATCAAACGGCCGATCTTTTCCTCGGGAGGGATTGAGATATCGGGCCAGGCATATCCAGCCAGGCGAACCCTCTGGAGCGTTCGCGCGCCATGGTAGCGAAGCCAGAGTGCGGCTCCTTGCGGTCGGGCCTAGGACCCGACGAGAGCAGAGCAGCTTTCAGTGCCCTACTCGCCCTGAGCACTCTCCAGGCACGACCGGATCGGGCGCTGCCGCCCCGTGTGTCGCTGAGGCCTGATGATCCCGCATTCATCATGTTCACCTCGCATTCGACCTCTGTGCCGAACGGCGTGCTCGTCCGCATGGCGCGTTAGCGAACCTCGACTACTCACAGCGGAATTCGCATTACGCCGAGATGGCACGTACCATCTCGGGACGCCGGCCGCGCGTCGCGTACACACTGTAGTCGCCTTCGACGCGGGCTGGGACCAGCTATTGTGGATGGTGGACGGGAACCGATTCTTTGTAGTCGACGACGATACGGCCCGAGAGGCACCGCTGCTCATGACGTGCTTTGCGCGAGCAGCGCATCGACGTTTCTCGACTCGACTCCGTCCCTGCTGAAGCAGTTGGTTTGATCTGCGGTTGTTCGAGGGGACCGAACGGTACCTGCCGTCGATAGTCGCGGGCGGAGAACCGGTGAGGCCATTTTCTCTGGTCGCAGTTGGCTTCTGAAGGGCGTATATCTGCAGTGAACCTGCTGACCGCCCCGGGAATCCTGGAGTCTCTATCAAACCCGGTGCGGTTCAGCTGTGCGGGCCGACGTAGTAGCGAAGGTGGATTACTTCCTCAACTTCACTTAACGCTCCACCAGGGCGTCCGTCCGCGATATGAGTAGGCAAGACGCCCAGCCTCGCCGATATACCTGAAACGAGTACGGGAGTCAGCTGGAGATGGTCGCCGTCGGCGTCGTTCGCGAGGTCGACTCAAAACCGGCTGCACCGCTGACGATGACCGCGAGCCTATCGGCTATCACCCCACCTCCGCTACGCGCTTGTTCGATTAACCCCGCGAGCGCTATTAGCGTCGAGCGCTCTCGCGAAATATCGAGAGCGATGTGCGCCTCCTCCAAAACTTGCTCGATAACGTTCTCGCACGCCTTAATTGCTCGCAAGGGAACCGAGAGGATCTCAGAACCGGCCGGCAGAGTCGCGCGAAGACGAGGCAGCGTAGCGAGCGGGTTAGTCGATTGAAGCGTCGGTTCGTAGGGATCGTCAGGAAGCATCAGATCGTTGGGCTCGAGCGCGACGGTTTCCGCCGTCGTCCACACGCGCGCCAGCGTTGCTGCGTCCTCAGGTTGGAAGAGTACGTACCGGCGCGAGGCTGGCACGGATCTCCGGCCGAGCCCAACCTCCTTGAGCCGCCGGAACCCGACCTCATACCCTAGCGGACCATAGCCACCAGCAATTGTTTGAGCGATCGTGTCGACTCCGGGACAGTACTCTGCAATGTGGTACGCCAATGCAGCCTTTCCTTCAAGCTTCCAGGCTAGCGGGGCTAGATGCCAATACCCGAGTGCTACCGAATGACTCTTAGCGATTGCAGAAACGCGACTGTATGGTGCATCGACAGCGAAGATTGGGTACCGTGGATTCGCCTCAAGGCCTCTGACCTTGCGGTCAAAGTTCCTTGCGGGAATGTAGCACGCGCATGGCAAGTCGACTTGCATCGCGAAGTGTCTGTATGCGAGCGCCGTGTTGCCTGTCGAGTGGACCGCTATCCGCTCAAGATTGAGCTGAGCTGCCATTGCAACCACAACAGCAGCCTCCAGATCCTTGAAAGTGCCCGTTGCAAGTGCGCTGCAGTCGACGAGCCAGACTTGGCCGACGTCGAGCTCCTGCTCCAAGAGCGGGCTCCTAACGGACTCTATGCTTGCCTTGTTGTCGAGTCTGGCGTCGTAGTTACATGGCAATAGCGGGCTATAGCGCCATGGCCCACCACGCTCAAGCGACACACCCGCGCACGGTTCTTTTAGTCGAGGTGTAAATATCAGCTCAGACGTACATTGTCCGCATTGGTACGCGAGGAGTTCGTCAACAGTGCTGCGCGGTTGCTTGCATATTGGGCAGCGAAACTCCGGGGTCAGGTTAGTCACCAATTCTCCCTAAGATGGCCCGCCTGTCGCCCAGGTCGCCAAAACGTCCTGGACGGCGGCGCACTCCTCGCTCGACGATCAGATTGAGCTACCGGCATCAACTCGAATAGTGTGCCCGGTGAAATGCCGAGCGTGCCCGACCAAGTCCAGCATGATCGTTGCGAGATCATTAGGCATCAAAATCACGCCTCCAGGGCGGTCCGGCGCGTAAGGAGCCTCCGGGTAGCGACTCAAGACACGCTCCCGATTATGATCCACAAGTACTGTTCCCGGCGCTATCCCTACAAGGTAGATGCCCACGTGCGCGAAGTCCGTAGCGCAATTCCGGATAAGCGTCGCGACGGCGGCGTTCATCGCCGTGTACACGGGTTGTTCTGGCCTCAGGGCAAAGGCTCCGTTGGACACCAAAACTAGTGCAACACAGTCGCTCGTCGCGGACTCCGCTGCGAACGTCTGGTAGAGGCCCTGAAGAGCCGTAACGACGGCGACAAAGTTGGTATTCACCACCATCCGCAACTCAGTGGGAGTTACGTCGGGCACCCTCGTGAACGACACCCCGCCTACAGTAATGACCGCAAGGTTCGGAAGCCCGGTTCTTTCCGCGGTCGTCGTGAACGCGCGATTGCAATCGTCCCGTTCGGCTAAGTCGACCATAATGTGAGGATGTTCGAAAATTGAAGCTTGGAGATCGAAGGTCGACACACTCCACCCCCTGTCAAACGCCAGTTGAGCCACCGCGCCTCCAATCCCACCGACCCCCAAAATCCACGCTTGGCGCTGTGCACGTTGCCCCATGCTATGAACGAACGCGGGCCTCAAAGGCTGCGATCTTTGCGAGTTTTGGTTGAGAGCGCTCCGAGCTGAACTCGCTTTGGAGCCAACAGCGAACGAGCCTCTCAGCCTGCTCAGGGGTGGTGATCTCTGCGCCAAGGGTTAGAACGTTTGCGTTGGAGTTGGTTCGTGCCCTCTCGACGCTGTAGCCGTCCGTGCATCGGGCCGCTCTGATTCCATCGACCTTGTTTGCTGCAATGCTCATTCCGAGTCCGGTACCACACACGAGAATGGCCGAATTAAACGCGTGTTGCAGTAGCATGTCGCAAGCGCGAAAAGCGACATCGGGATAGTCGTCCCGCCCGGACCCATCAACGACGCACGTTAGGAGTCCTGATGCAAGCACCGCCGTCTGTATCGCCTGGGAGAGCGGCGCGCCGCCTATGTCGTAACCGACGATGACCGACCCTTTCATCCCCAAGTTACGGCGACCCTCACCCATCGTCCGAGTATACTCGGCGCTGGCGTCTGAGCCCTCGACGACCGCTGCCAGTACCCGCTCGCTCGGGGAGTTCAACAGAGGGCGGGTCCTCGCCATTTAGCCGTCCGCGACCGGTCCACCGGCAAACGGAAGACCCCTGGGCAGCTCCCCACGCAGGTCGGCGCACCGCCGTCTGCGACAAGTTAACCGAGAGCAACGACCTCGACGTAGTAGCGTTGCCTCCTGCCGAGGGACAAGGGTTGGGCCACGGAATCTTTCCACGAGCCCTTGACGAGCGCGATTGGATCGATTCGCTACCGGCATGTCGAGCACTTTGAGAGTGGCTAACTTTCAAGGAATGACCGCCTACAGGTGAATCGCGGGATCCACAGCCCTCAGCGTCTCCGCCGCTCGACGGCTGTGGTCCGCATTGCGCCACCGGATTCGCTACGCTCCCAATCCCCGGATCGTCCCAGCCGAGGCGAGCGACGCGTTATGAGCGCGCGACAACGGTACGTATGTACAGTGTCCCATCCAAGTTGAGAGCCCGGTTGGTACGCTGTGTTCGGTACTTGGCGTCGGCAATCCGTAGGCCCCGTCGGGGGAACGAATCCCACCCGTTCAATACGAGGCAACTCCACAAGCAGCGTCTTCCGACGCTTCCCTCCAGGAACTAGTGTGTCCGTATCTTCGAAGGCTGCTTCATATCTCGTCGTCCTGCGGCTTCCGCTGGCGCGGCGCACCTTCGTCGCGGCACTGGTCGGCAGACTCTCGTACGGCATCGTCTTCTTGGCCCTGCTTCTGACAATTACCCGGGCGACGAGCTCGTACACAGTGGCCGGCAGCGTACTCGCGCTGTTCGGGCTCGGCAGCTTCGCGCTCGCCCCGTATCGGGCCCGACTGATCGACCGATACGGGCCGCGCAGGGCACTGCCGCCGATGGCGGCTGTCTACGCAGCGCTGCTGGTCGCGATCGCCGCCGCAGCCTGGCAACCGGGCACCTCCCGCCCGATCCTGTGGTTGCTTGGAGCCGGATGTGGCGCGTGTGCGCCCCCGCTCGGCCCCTTCATGCGCACCTTGTGGGCGGTCATTGTCCCGCCCGAAGGGGAGCTCCTGCAGCGTGCCTACGCCTTGGATACCGTCGCAGAAGACCTGCTATACGTCATTGGCCCCCTGCTGGCGGGGCTGTTCACTGCATACGCCAACCCAGCGGTCGGTGTGGCGGTGAGTGCAGCTATGGTGCTGATCGGCTCCGTCGCGGTCGTGACCTCTCCAGTCGTCTCGCGTCTGGACCACCAGCAGACGCCTGACGAGGCGTCGCCGGGCGCGAAGGCCAGCAAGCGTGCCTCGAAGCTCCGCCAGAGCCTGTGGGGCGGAACCGGTCTGTTCGACCCGGTCATCATTTCCGGTGGATTGGGCATCTGTCTCGGAGCGCTGAACCTGCTGGCAGTGTCGTTCGCCGGAAGCCACGGTGGCACGGCATTGGTCGCCTGGGTGGACGCCACCATGGCGGCGGGCAGCGCGCTCGGCGGGCTTATATACGGAGCCATCTCCTGGCAGATCGCGATCCGGCTTCGGCTGCCCCTCCTGGCTGCCTTCTTCGGCCTTCTCGTCGCTGTGGCCGGCCAGTCCGGCAGCATGCCGGTCCTAGTCGTCGTGGCGGGAGGCGCGGGACTGTTCGTCTCACCCATACTTGTCACGGCCTACCTGATTGCAAACGAGGCGAGTAGTCCCGGAAGCCGCACGGAGGCTGGCACATGGGTGAATACCGCTTTCAACGCAGGTAATTCGGCTGGTACGGCAGGGATCGGGCTGTTCTTTGGGCTGGTCTCCCTGCCGCTATGTTTCACTATCGCTGCCGCGGCGATAGTGCTTCCCGCGGCAGAGGTCGCGACGCATTTCTGCTGGTCGGGAATCCAGCGAATGTTGAGGCTGGGACGTAAGCCAGTCGGCCAGGATCGAACCAGAGCGATCTGGAACGACGTTGATGAGCAGCCCACGATGCCGGTCGACGATCCCGAATAACGAGTAAAATGAAATTGATGGTGGGAGGAAGTAGGCCTCGCCCCACCACTATCTCCTTGTGAGCAGGAGCGCGACCCGGGACGTTGATCGGCGGGGCGCTGCGGCCCCGAACCCGGATAATCGCCGCATCGCCCACCGACAGCGTCGGGCAGCCAGAGCTATTCGGGCGTGGTCTGGGCGAACCCGCGCAGCACCTCTCTATACCGCCCCCCACTCCGCGGTGTGCCCCTATTGCCTCGATCTAAGTCATTCGCTCGCTACCACCGCCCGTGGGCGCGCCATCCGGCACCGTCGCATTCCCACCGTCGTCACGGTCCGCCGCGGGCCTCGCGTTTCAGATCTCCCGGCCGCGTCGGGGGATAGCTAGCTCACCGGGCCCAGTACGTTACCCAGCACGAAGAGCGGGGCTGTTATCCTGCCGAGGCTCGTCACACGACGTGCAAAGTCCTGAGACCCGCTCCGGCCGGCGACGTTATCACAAATCCTAAACATCGGAGGGACATTGGCAACCTCGAACCAGATCCGGAGCCAGGTCGCTGAGGATCAGAAGGCGGTGGTTCACTCTGTCTACCAGCAGATTGCCGAGGAGTATGACGAGCGCATCCCGGGCGAGGGGCCGATGGACGAAGGTTTCACTCAGGCTGAGCACGACTTCGTGTTCGGCAAACTACGCTCGGGCCAGAAGGTGCTCGATATGGGCTGCGGGACAGGGCGCTTCACAGTTCCCATGGCCGCACTCGGCGTCCGGGTGAGCGGCCTGGACATCTCGCAGGCGATGCTCGACGTCGCGCGGCGAAAGCTGGCGACTAAGGGTCTGTCCGCCGAGTTGTACGAGGGGGACATGGCCTGCCTGCCCTTCGAAGACGGCTCATTCGATGTAGTCACCAGCATGCTGGCGCTCATGCACATTCCAATCAACGACCGGGAGATCGTCTTCGCCGAGGCGTGCCGCGTGCTACGGCCCGGCGGCCGCATGATCATCGGCGTGAAGAACAGCCTTTTTGAGCAGTTCTTCAAGGGGGACCGGTTCGCTACGGTGGACATCACGGACGTCGATGCCAAGCAGTTGCGCTTCACTGAGACGCGCAGCGGAAAGGATCTGACGGCGCCGTGGTACAGCTTCAGCCCGCACGAACTGAACGCGCTCTTCGCGGGTGCGGGAATGGTCGTCACGCACTTGCGGGGAAACTCGACGATTTCCGCCTGGCTGGATGACGAGGTGCTGCGGGACGGCATTGTCGCCGGTGTCGTCCGTTCCCTGGAGCGGAAGCTCAGCGATGTCCCTCCGTTCAACTCCCTCGGCTACCATATTCTTGTGGAAGCGGTTAAACTGCCTCGCTGAATTCCCCTGACCGCTTCTGGAATCCAGTCGGCGCGGACGAGTTCCGAGAGTGCTCATCAGACGGTCGGCTGAGCGGTTCGCAGATACGATCCAGACGCGTTCCGAAATCTGATTGCCCCGAAATGTGCTCCTTCTAGGCGGCACCTATAATGAAGCCCGCGAGGTGACATATGGATGAGCATATCGTCGTCGTGAACGATGAGGAGCAGTATTCGCTCTGGCCAGCCGACCGCCTGCTTCCGGGAGGATGGCGAGCCGCCGGGTTCACTGGAGACCGGGAGTCATGCCTGGCCTACATCGCAGAGGTTTGGAAGGACATGCGTCCGCTCAGCCTCCGGATCGCCATGGCCGAAGCCACCGAAGCTCCCTTGCACACCCAATCCCTACCGCCACCGCCGGCCAATACTAGATCGAGCTAAGGAGCGGAGCCCGCGATGGGCGTAGTGCATCAGCGAATCGCACTAGACGCCACGCTGACCGAATCAGCGCACGGCAAGCCACTGCTCGCTGCGCCCACCGCGACGGACCAGGAACTCACCCTCTCCGCCCTGTTTGAGTGGCAGGCGGACCGAATACCCGATGAATGCGCGGTGACGGCCGGCAACACGGCGCTGACCTATCGTCAGCTTGACCAAGCGGCGAACTTTGTGGCCCTCGAGCTCGCCGAGCGAAGGGTAACGCGCAGCCAGGCTGTCTTGTGCGCCTTCACGCGCAGTTGTGCCGCGCTGGTCGCCCAATTGGCTGTCTACAAGGCAGGAGCGGTTTACGTCCCGATCGATCCGGATGCTCCGGCAAGCCGCCTCCAACTCCTGGCCAAACGAACTCAAGCCGCGGCGGTGCTAACGACACCGGCGCGTATTCAGGCACTGACCGGCCTCGCTGCGCTGGTGCTATCCGTCGATGCGTCTGAGCGGCTCGTAGAACGCCCGGCCAGCCGCCCCGCCGCCGCCGACACCGCCTACATCATCTTCACCTCTGGATCTACTGGAGAACCCAAAGGTGTGATGGTTGATCACCGGGCGATCGTTAGCACCACGCTCGCTCGGCTACGGTACTTCGAGGAGCCGGTCCGCCGGTTTCTGATGATCTGGCCGCTGACCTTCGACGCGGCTCTCGGCGAAACCTGGTTGACGCTAGCCGAAGGTGGAACTCTCGACTTCGCACCGACGTCGCTCGACGGTGTCATGACCGCGGTCGACGCCGTGCTGAATGGCCGCACGCAGACCTCGCATATCTCGCTCACCCCCTCTCACTATCTCGGTGCTCTTAAACGGTTGCGCACTCCGGCAGCGGGTCCCGTTGTCACGCTAGTTGCGGGGGAGCCGTGCCCTCCTGGCCTTATTGCCGAGCACTTCCGTTATCAGCCGACCACGCGGCTGCACAATGGCTACGGCCCGACCGAGGCGGCAGTAGGGTGCTGTATCGCTGAGCTCTTGCCCGGCGAGGACGTGACGGTTGGTCGAGCGATCCACGGTGCGAAGATCCTCGTGCTCGATGCGGAAGGGCATGATGCCTCGGCAGGAGAGGTAGGTGAGGTGTACATCTCCGGAACGGGCCTGGCCCAAGGCTACGTCAACGACCCGGAGCTCACCGCCGAGCGATTCCTCGACCACCCGGACGGCCGTCGGTACCGTACCGGCGACTTCGGCCGCCTCTTACCTGACGGTCGGCTGGTTATCCTCGGCCGTACCGACGATCAGTTGAAGATCCGTGGGCACCGCATCGAACCCGGCGAGATCGAAGTCGTTCTCCAAGCGCATCCGGAGGTGGCCCAAGCGGTGGTCGCAGAGAGCCAAGGCAGACTCGTAGCCTATGTCATCCGCAGAGACGACGTGGATCGCCCGTCGGAATGAGGGGACCGCGGCTAAGCCCATGGGTGTACGCGGGTGCACCCGCAGCGTCATGCGCCAGAAGTGCCCCTAACATGCACGACCGCCTCTTGCCGAAGGGGTCGGTTTCACTCTCATCGATGAGGAGATCGATAATCAGCTTCCGCTGTACTGGATGTCATCAGCCTGGACTCGCTCACCCTTCTGCCGCGCAACCCGGAGCTGGAGACCGCGCTCTTGTGCGTGATCAACGGAGCGGTTATGGACGATGGACATTGACGGGGCGGCACCGGCGCCCGAATATGCCCGGCATGCCACATCTGATCCTCTCGGCCTGGGCAGTTTCCGAGTGATCGGTGACATCTTCTCGGGCCGGGTAGCATGCGTGGAGGCGTTCCAGGACGTGCGCGTACCGATGCTCTTCCCCGAGGAAGAGGCACTCGTCGCACGGGCGGTGGCGGCGCGGCGCCAGGAGTTTGCGACAGCACGCGCTTGTGCCCGAGCCGCTTTGGCCAGGCTTGGCGTGGGGCTGACGCCGATCGTGCGCTGTTCGGGCGGAGCACCGCAGTGGCCTTCCGGTGTCGTGGGCAGCATCACTCATTGTGCTGGCTATCGAGCTTCCGCCGTCGCACACAAGAGAGACATCCTCACCTTGGGAGTGGACGCCGAGCCGAACCACCCACTCCCAATCGGCGTGCTCGACCAGATTGTCACGCCGAGCGAAGGCACGCAGATGCTCGCGCTCCGGAAGGTCCGACCAGATGTCCACTGGGACAGGCTACTTTTCAGCGCGAAGGAGTGTGTGTACAAGGCGTGGTTCCCGCTCGCCGGGTGCTGGCTGGAGTTCACGCAGGCAAGTATTACTTTCGAGGCAAAGGCGGGTACGTTCGCCGCGCGATTGCTCGTGCCAGGTCCGGACGTGGGCGGCCACCGCATCGCGGGGTTCGAGGGCCGGTGGGCCGTCGGCGCGGGTCTGCTTCTCACGGCGATCGCCGTCCCCGCTACGGGCGCGAGCCAGTGAACACAGAACTACCCCGAGCCGTGCGGGGACTTGTAGCTCAGGAGGTTCGCGAGCGAGGGCAGACCGCTGGCACGCTGACAGCGACCGGCGGGTCCGCTAGTACCGCCAGGCGGTCCATTCAGGCACCACCTCGTTGCTTGTTGCCACGCTGGGACGGGATGCCGCCGCCAGAACTTCGTAGGTCCAGTGTTTAAGGGGCGGCCCACGTCAGGCGAGACTCCGATCATGGCGATCAGGAAACGTGAGCAGAAGCGATCGCGAAAGTTGACCAGCCCAGGAGGGAAGTCAGAGGACTGCAGCACGACTCCTTCGGCGGGTCGAATTGCTGCCGCACTCCTGATGAGCACGCATGCAGTAGCTGTGCCCGCGGATGTTGATCACGGCCGCATTGTGGAGCAAACGGACGACGATGGCAGTGGCCACCACGCTGGCGGAAGAACACTTCACGAGCGTCTCGAGGCGCTCAAAGAGCGGCTAATGCCCTAGCAAGGAAGCCTCCGAGCGGAGCCGCGTGGACGGTCGGGTCACGCCACACAGACTCCAGATTCTCTGGCAGATGGAACTCCTCAAGGACATCTCCGCGTTGACACAGACGCACGACGGGGTGTGCGAAAGGACTCATGTGCGCATGCTCTAGATCACTCTGTGCCGGTCTGTCCACCCGAATGGCATCACCACATGGATCAGGAGGACCAAACTCGAAGCTCACGAGCAGATAGGCGCAGCCAATTCTGCCGTATGTCTGATGGGCGTGCGCCACCGGAACCTCTTCCGTACGTCTTATGACATCTCCTCTCAGCCGCGTGTAGACATCGCACAGGAACCCGAACTGGTCCCATAGGCCGGCGTTCGCGTTTAGCCGGCGGAGCATCCCTCGCGTAATAGCGTCCGCGCCCCTGTATGTCTGGCCAGGTCTGCGTTCAAGCGACTTTCCCGCCAACAGAAACCGCGCGAGAGCTCTCGCGTTAAAGCGTAGACCTTCGATGAAGGCTGACGAGGCGCCTTGAAAGTCGCGATCCTGAGTCAACGTGCCTGCGAAGAACATTCCGGGCACGTTTACCGACTCCCATGCGGGCGTTTGTTCGGGCAGGCGACCACCCCGGCTAAGGTGAGGTAAGCAAGCCTCGTCGAAGCAACTGGCGTCGAACCTGAAGCCCGTGCAGCAAATGACCTTGTCATAATCTAGAGTCTGTTCCTCTCCTCCGCCTTTAACGTAGCGAAGTCGCACTCGCAGTCGCTGATGTCGCCGCTCTATGTCAAGCACTCGAGCATCTAAGACCGCGTTACCCAACTTCAGAAGGTATGTATCGATGAAGCTTGCGTTCAACGCCCTAAGATGGCCCGCGAAGTGAGTGTTCCATGCCAGACGGAGCGTCGTCGGGCTGACCAGGTGGATCGATTGAGCCGTAGAGACGAGATGATTGGCTGTTTCAAAAGCAGAATTGCCCTTTCCGATGATGAGGACCGTCTTCCCAGTGAATTCCTTTGCATCAAGCGACATCGTCCCGTAGGAGGTCGCATGCTGGATTCCCGGGATCTCAGCTACGTACTCCGCGGCCATTCCGGCCGCAACGATAAGCGTTCGAGCGGCGAACACCTCTCCTAGTGCCGATGTCAAGAGAAAACCTGAACCGATCTTCACTATGGATACTATGTCCGTCTCAAGACGAATATTGAGGGCTAAGTGTTCGCTCCACTTTGCCAGGTATGTCACCAACGCGGATGGACTCGGAAAATACTCATGAGATATGGAACTGAATCGAAGATCCCGATCTGGACGGGCCGAGAGCAGTGAATGCCAGTCGAAGCGGAGATGTGATTCTCCAATGCGGCGGCGATCAATAGCCTTGTTGGCAGAGATTAGCCGTCCGTGACGCGGATACTTTTCGAAGAAGGATCCGGGACGGAGACCGCGATCGAGCACGACGTAACGCGCACCCGCCGCCTCAAGATAGGTCGCGACCTGAAGACCTCCCGGACCGGCGCCGAGCACTAGATAGTCAAGGACCTCCGGCAAAGAATGCGGCAGCGAGGTCGCCGTGCTCATCTGGGATGACCCGTCGTGACCGCTCGTCTTAGCAGAGCGAAGCCCGTTGGTTCATCGGCACCGTATCGAGACCGGTTGTATCGAGGTCGAGACCGAGAGTAGTCAGTCTGTTGACAACTGTCACCGCCGCTTTCGTCGCGCCCTCGCTTTCGCTCAGACCGCCTCGACACCGCCAACCTCAAACCGCTTCCCCTTGCTGATACTCAGGCTCGAAATGTGTTAGCGACACCGCCACCACCGCGTGTCCCCACACCGAAGCTGTTTGGCTCTGCTCGGGATGCTTCGCCGATGGCGCGAGCACTTTCCACGTTGCGCTGGGCCAGTCCCCACGCTGAGTAGGGTTACCCCTCGTTGGGAATGGGCATCGTCGCAGCGTATCCCCTTTGTACAATGGTGTCGGCCATGGCGTCGTACGCCCCTTGCTCGTCGGGCGCCGAGGTTGCGAGGCCATCCACGTAGCGGTTAAACATACAGAATGCTGCAGCGATCAATACGGTGTCATGAATCTCGACGTCAGTCGCTCCGTGCAACCTTGCCTTTGCCACGTCGTCCGTTGTTACCTGGTTTCCGCCAGCCTGGACATGATGAGCAATTGAGAGGAGCGCCTTGAGCTTGGGCGAGATCGGCGCCGTTGCGAAGTCAGAGAGTGTGGCCGCGACCACCTGGTCACCGTTGTCTAATTGCCGCCTTGCGAAAGCGGCATGCGATCTGGCGCAAAAGCCGCAACCATTTGCTTCCGACACCGCTGCGGCGATAAGTTCCCGCTCGCCTCGCGTCAAGCTGGAAGGGCCTCGCAGCAGCACGTCGGCGAGCTCGTTCAGGGGCTTAGCCGTCTCTGGGCGGAATGCTAAGGGCCCAAGAATGCCAGGAAGACTTGGCGCAAATTCTATGTGAGCCACGTTATGCACCTCCTCCATTCGCCGAGCGCAGCCGGGGCCGACGAGCGATACGCAGCTTACCATCGCTGAGAGCCCACGCGAGTCCGCCTAGTAGCATATGCGGAGGTACGGCCGCTCCTGTCTTTTGTTCGCCGAGATGGCCACGGACCGAGACGTTGCCGGGGGGTGGACGCAGATCGCTTCGAACGCGCTATTGGGGTTGATATGCCGGCAGGTTGACCATCCTTCGGAGCGCCGCACCAGAAGTGGTTAAGGGTGGCTAGGCTGCGTCGCGGACGTCAATGATGTCCCATCGCTCCTATGGTCAAGCGACGAGGTGTAAGGGGGGCTGATTCCTGAGCGACGTGGTCGGCAACGAGCGCTCGATACACGACGTCCGAGAGGCGCCGTTTAAGACATCGCATCATTTCTCTGGTACTTCTGCCGACCGCGCGTCGGAGGGCGAGATAGTTGCGAGCGTCTGGGGTTGTGCAGGGCCTAGGTGAGGGCGATGCGATGGAGCGCGACATTGAGCTGTCGGTTGCCCATCCGACTCAGGCGGTGGCGAACGCAATTGGCCGACCAGACCGGCAGCGGCGCGGTCCGTTGTGCCTGGCGAAGGCATCATTCGAACGACAGCGTTGGACTCCGGCCGTTTCGCCGACGATCGTCGCCGGCGACAGCACACCGCAGCCGTGCACCGCGAGCAGCGCCGGCGAGGGTGGTGCAACCAACAGCTGTATCTCGGCCCACGGGCCGGTGGCTCCCACAAGGGATCGATGTCATGGAGATGCCAGCGAAGCCGGTTGACGATGCGCGTCCGCTCCGCTACAGGAGCCTAGCGATGGGGCAAGCAAAGAGTCGGATCTCGCGGTCCGGCCCGACAAGGCGGGCGGTGGGGAGGTGCGGCTCGCGAAGAGCGGCTTGCGCCACAGCTAGGGCGTCGATGGGGTCTGACTTGCCGAAGGTCCGCGCCGAGTCACGCGTGTGCACTATCAGCTTCGGCGGTACCCGCACAATCGTCTCGCCAGCACCTAGCAGCTCTCGCTCGAGTCGCCGAGAGAGATGGCAGCAGTCCTCGACCGCCCAGAGCGGCGTGCCTGAGACTCCACGGCGGTCCCTATTGGTGCTAGTGGCTTTGAAAAGCGTTCCAGCTTGCCCGGAGGGACTTCCTCTATTCCGATCACGATCAGGTCCAATCCACCCGCGAGGGCCTGTGCACTGTTCGTGCTTGGAGCTGCGCACTGTTCCTGCTCACCTGCAGGAGTAAGGAACCCGCTTGCCCCGTGATTTACAAATCGACTGCCTTCATATCATCTAGAGAGTTAGAGAACGGGTGTCGTGTATGGCAACGGCTCAGTCCTGCCTCCGGTCGGTAGCAGCCTGGTTCGGACGGGCGACCGGCAGCTGGCCAGATAGCCTCGAGCGAGGCCGGCGTCGCCCCGGCCAGCGCTACCGAACACTCGCACTCGCCTCCTGCTGCCACCTGCGGACCGCTCCAGCCCGGCGTGAGTCAGCGAACACGTCCACGGACTTATCTACGCGCACCCGGAACCGGCCCACCTCCCACCACCCGGGAAGCGCTGTCTCGATGCAACGCAGCTCCTCGTAGAAAAGGAGACCGCGCCATCGACGCAGCGTGCGGACCTGCGCTGCGGTGAAGGCCGGGACTCGACGGTGCGAGAAGGTGCGGGTCTGCTCCCCGCCGGCGGTGTGGCTCCTCGCGGCCATCTCAACGTCCATTTCGCCGCACATGCGACTCACCGCCTCCAGGTCCCTGATGTCCGCCAGCCCGCCGAGGACGATCTTGACGGTGCAACCATCCCAGAGGGCGGCTGTTCTGTCGACCCCCCAGCGCGCGCGGGCCTGGCCCAACGACTGGAGCACAATCATAGTGGTGATGCCCTGGCCGGCTCCGTCGGTCACGAGCTGGGGCAGCGACGGCAGCGGCGCGATATTGGCGCACTCATCGAGGAAGAGCCCGAGCGGCGGGGTGAGCCTCCGGGTCGCCGAGCGCGCAGCCCTCTGCTTGGCCGCATTCACGATCGTCTCGATCAACGCAGTGACGATCGGCGCCATGCTTGCCTGCGCGCCCGATGTCCCGATGATGAAGAGCGCCGCGCGCTCGGTGATGACCCGGTCAGCGATGAATGCAGACTCGGTGCCGGGTTGGCACGCGCGCAGGACCCGGGGATCCGCCAGGCAGTCGTAGGCGCGCCGCGCACCGCTGAACACGTTGGTTACAGCCTGGTCGTGCATGCCGGTGATCGCCTCGAGATCGTCCGCCCACTCCGGTGCCGTGGGACTCTCGCGCAGACACCTGATGGCGTCGTGGCTCTCCGCTCTGTTGACCCACTGCCGTACGGTGGCGATGTCGCGACCGGAGACCGCCGCGGCGTGCAGATAGCAGCGGTGGATCGCCTCGTTATGTGACTGGAAGTAGTCGGCGTGCTGTATGCCCTGCGAGCTGCCCGCGGCGTCGTTGAGAGCGCGGGCACGGTAGATGGCGACCTGGGGATCCTCGCAGCCCGCGACCGGGTCCCAGCCCACGGGGTCGGGCCACTCGCTGAAGCCGGTGGGGTCGAAGACATACACCGGCCGCTCCTCGCGGAGCGCGCAGGCGGTGTGGACGATCAGATCGTCCTTGGTCGACGTTGCCACGAGCGGACCCGGCCAGTCCAGGAGGTTGGGAATGATCACGCTCACCCCTTTGCCGCGGCGGGGCGGGGCGAGCAGTAGGTAGGCGTTCTCCGGACTCCCCCACAGCCAGGTGCGGCTGGCGATGTCGCGCCCGAGGTAGATCACCGTTCGCGCCCGTGGTGAGGGTTCGAGTCGACGATGATCGTCACCGTCCGCGCGACGCGGCCATCCAGCCGTGATCTCACCTCACCCCAGGACGCGAAATTTTGCCGCGGCGGCCGTGGCAGACCCCATCGGCTGAGCAACCCCCGGCGCCTTCGTGCTCGCGTCCGCCATCCGGTCGCGAGGGTGAGCATGAGCACCGCCAACACGCACCCCAAGGCAGCCCCGGTGACCACCGTCAATCGCTGTGCGCCTCAGCAGCGCGCGGCTCTTTGAACGCTCTCCGCCACTGCATCTGACTGCAACTCGAGCACATCACGAATCCCGCCAAGCCCACGCCGTTCAGCGTACCTGGGAAACGCTCACATGCCGCTTACACTTTCCCGTTCCGACGATCGTGCATGGGCGCCGGCGTTGCATCGCGGCGCGAAGGATGAACGGCGTATTCGCGGTCTGCTCAGCGCCCCACCGGGAAGGGGACCGGCACGCCCCGCGCCGCGGCGATCGTAACGCGCCGACCATCGCTGTAGGTGCGCACCCAGCCGCCCGTCGACCACACATCGCGTGCGGTCAGAGTCCGCACCCCGTTCTGCAGGCGGCACGTCTCCGCTGTCCCGCCCGCGTCGACCTCGCAGGTCGCGACCCAGAGCGCACCGTTCACCACCGCGGATGCGCCCGCAGTGAGCTCAGCGCCGACGTGGCTGAGCACCAGGGCGCCATCGCCGGTGTAGACTCCGGGGCCGATCGCGTGGAGCGTGGCACTGCCAATGCGATAGGCGGTCGCCGTCATGGTGACCGAGCCATCGGCCGGGGAGATCAACAGGCACACCCCGGTCACCGCGCAGCTCACGGCGAGGACTGCCCCGGCGGCGAGCGCCGCGGCGCGGGTTCGGCGAGCACGTCGCGACCGCCATACCCGGCTGGCGTGCTCTCCGGCGCCCATCTCGATGAGACGAGCTCCCGCCAGGCGGCTACGAAACCAGCGCGCATGCGGCCCGGTGCTCACGCGGCCTCGGCCCGGAGGCCGGTGATGCGGGTGCATCGGCTGTCCAGAGCCAGCGTGACTCGCCAGCGCGCCGGAGGCAGCGCGACCGGCGGACCCCCGGGCTCGCGGGCCAGGGAGCGATCGTCGACCATGAGCTCGACGCCGACCGTCCCATCCTCGTCATCGAGGTGGGCGATGCCCGACGCCGCCTCGCCGTAATCGGCCTCGACATACCAGACGTCGCAGCTGATCTCGGCCAGGGCCGCCTGCAGCTTCGCCGCGCAGCTCGGGGCGAGGTACTCCACTTCCGGCCGGTCGCCGTATCCACCGCGGGCGAGGTCGGTGAGCAACCGCAGGGACAGGACCGTGATGCGACGGAGCCGTTCGTCCTGATCTGCCGGGGCCGCCGTGCGTCGACGTTCAGCCATGGGGACCCGCGGCCGCGGCCCGCTGTCGCGCCGCCACCACCGCGCTCAGCACCCCAGCGAATGCGCGATCGGTGCGAGGCGAGGCGCCCACAATCGAGCTGCGCCGATGGCTCGCCGTCTGCACGTCGACGGTGAAGGGCACCTCCACGACCTCGGCACCTGCACCGCGGAGGTGATCGAGCAGGTCCGCGATCGCCGGGAGCTCCAGGGCGCGGCGCCCGTCGCCGGGGAGCAGCAGGGGCACGACCAGTCCCGGCGTGCGGAGACGGCCATTGGAGCCGGCGACCATGGCATCGATGGCGTCGATGATCTCTCCGGCGGCGATGAACGAGGCCTCGCCGAGGTCGATCGGGAGAACCGCGACATCGGCATGCTGCAGCCAGTGAGCGACCAGCGCCTCCTTGGGACCCTCGGTCAGGCTGGGCAAGGTGTTGGGCAGGTCGACCACGACCAGGGTGTGGCGGAGCCGAAGGTGGTCGACCAGCCGGTCGATCTCCGCAGCCGTGTACGCGGAGCCGGCGGAGCGGCGCTCGGGAAGGACGCGCAGCCGCTCGTTCCGGGCGAACTCCCCATTGGGCACCAGGGCGCCGCGGTTGAGGGCCTCGACCACCTCGCGCACGGTCAGCGCATCAGCGGGGACGGCGAGTTGCCGCCAGGAGTCAGGGTTGTTGAGGTTGGCGTCGACGAGCACGGCGCTGCCGCCGTGCGGCTCAACGGCGCGGGCACCCAGGACCCCGATCGCCGCCGCCTCGGTGGTCTTGCCGGGTCCGCCCTTCGGCGTGCCCACCGTGACCACGGTTGCATGGGCGCGCAGGAGCGCCTGGCCGAGTCCCGCGAGATCCGGCGCCGTGCGCTGCGGTCGCACCAGATTGGTGCGTCCGATCAGGACCCGCAAGCGGCCGCCGCGCGCCGGCAGTGTGGGGCTGGCCGCATCCCGCGTTTCCAGCGACCCGGCCGGGGTGGCGTCGCGGGCAGCCACTCGGTACGCATCGCCCGACTCCATGCCTGCCAGCGCCGCGAGGGGGGTCACCGGCAACCGCGACCAGGGCGCGTCTGCCGGTGTGGACATGGGTCGGTCGTCAGGTGCCGACTGGCGCGGGTCTGGGTCGAGTGCATGGCTCGCCGGCGGATCCCTGTCGGCGAGCACAGGTTCGCCGGGCAAAACGCCGCGTGCCCACGCCGGCGGCGCTGGAACCCGCCCGTCGCGCCGCCGCCGCGTCGCGATCGCTGCCGGGGATGCCTCGCCACGTTGGTGTGGCGGAACCACATTGACGCGCGTGCTTGACGTGTCAGTCGTCGCAACGCCCGGTGGCTCAATCCCACCCGAGCTCAGGTCACCGGCCAGACGTCGCACCAGCTCCCAGGCGAGCGCCTCGATGGTCTCGGCGACGACGGCCGTCCCCACACCGGCTGGAACGGCTTCGGCCTCGATGTCGTCGCGGCACCACACCAGACGGCCCGCCCGGTCCGCGACAGCCGCTTCCGCCTGACCCGCAGGCCGGACGACGGTGATCTCAACGCCGCCAAGGTGGAGTGCGGCCACACCAAGATGCGGCTCGGGAGGCCGGAGCAGCGCGATCGATCGATCGGCCCCCGGTGGCAGCAGCGCGTGCACGGCCCACAGGAGGCGATCCGACTCGTCAGCGGGGAGCAGGCTGACCAGCACCCTGGTGCTGCTCATGGTTCGTTCGCGAGTTGCTGACGAGCCTGGCTGATACTGCCGCAGCACATGGAATATGAGTCGCTGCTGTGGCGCACCACCCCGAAGCCCAGGACCGCCACGCCCGCGGCGATCATGAGACCCACCCGAACTCGCGCCGACGCAACCCTGACGGGAACGTGACGACGGATGCGGACCAGCACCACGACGGTGACGGCTAGGAACGAGATCCAGATCAGCAGCGCGGCCGCTGCCAGCGCGGCGACTCCGGTCGGATCCTCGCCGCTGAGGAATCCGCTCGCCGCAGCGATGTTGGGTACGCGGAGCAGCAGCGCCGCGACGGCCAGCGCGCCGTCCACACCCACCAGGACCAGGGTCTGCCGGCGCACTCAGAGACCGCCGTTGGCGCTGGCGAACGCGACCGCAGAGAAGATGACCACGAAGATGGCGGCGAGCAAACCCACCATCGGCACCAGGACGGTGATGGTGCGTGAGCCCAGCCGGACCCGCGCATCGGCGAGGCGCTGCGCGGTGAACGAGCGGGCGGCGGCGAGATACTCGGCCGCCGGGTCACCGCCCCCGTACTCCTGGGCAGCGCGCACCACCTGAGCCAGCTGCGCCAGCACCGGGAGGCGGTACGCCGCACCCACCGCCTCGAGCAGCTCGGCCCGTGAGCGCGGCTTCGTATCGTTCATCTGACGCCACCGATCGCTGCCCAGCATCTCGGCGAGGGTGCGGTCGCGCATGCTTCGCGCCAGCGCCAGCAGCGGGTCGCCGGGACGCAGCGCGTCGGGGCTGTGCACCGGAGGAACGCGCAGCAGCCCGAAGAGCAGCAGGGTCTTGGCCACCTGGAGCGAGGCGATCTCCCGCCGGCGGCGCGCCTCTCGTTGCAGGCCCGCAAGGCTCAGCGCCGTCGCGACGGCACCCGCGACGGGTATCCAGATCGGAGCGATCATCAGACCATCGCCGGCCAGGCCGGTCACGGCGTCAAGCACGCTACAGGCGGCGACCGTGACTGCGGCGACCCTCACCACCCGGCGCGCGAACGCCTGAGCGTCACCGCGCCCAGCGGCCAGCTGCAGCCGCCGGATGGCAAATCGATCCTGGAGGGCTCGTCCGATCGGGTTGCGCGCCACGGCGACGGCCCACCAGCCCTGATCACGCACCAGCCGACGCCGAACCCGGCGAATGCTGGAGGTTTCGGCGGTCATCACGGCGCCGTTGCGCACCAGCACCAGCGCCGCTACGGCGGCGATGATCACGAGCAACAACGACGGCAGCCAGGCGTCAGCCACGACCGATCCGTCCCAGCTCCGCGCGCACCAGGCGCACGTCCCACCGCGCCGCCCGAGGCGTCCGCAGCAGCGCGCCCATGATGGCGATCGACCCGGCAAAGATCATCGCTGCGATCACCAGCGTGACCTCTCCCTGCACGCTGATGAGGAAGTCGTGCAGCACCGGGACGGTGTTGAAGGCGCCGATGAGCACGGCCAACACCGCCCCGATCATCTGCGCGCTGCGCCGCTGCACCGCGACTGCGGCACGGGTGGCGTCGAGGAGCGCGATGTCCTCCTCGAGCTCTGGGACCACATGATCGTGGAGCTGATGGACCAGCTCGCGCGGATCGCGGGTCCGTCCTGCGAGCAGGAGTACGCACACATCCTCGACGAACGCGGAGCGTGAGCGCTCGGCCATATCCAACAGCCCCTCCTCGATGGAGAGCGCCGTCTGCAGCGGGGTCAGCAGGTCGCGCAGCTCGGGACGCGGATGCTGCGCCACCTCGCGCAGCACCGCGTCGAGATTACCGATTCGCTGCAGCCCGTTGGCGACATCGCGCACCGTCGCCATCAGGGAGCGGTACGCGCGCGATCGCCGCGCCGACGCCACGTCCTCCACCAGCCAGGGCACGCCCAGCGTGCCAACGAGAAGCAGGAGCACCGCGATCACCACGACGCCGGTGATCACTCCCAGCAGCAGCGCGACGGCGAACAGGGCGAGCCGGATTGCAGCCCATGCACCGAAGGGCACACCCAGCGATGCGGCCAAGTCCCGTTCCGCGTCAAGGAAGGGAGCGGCTGCGCGCGAAACCGCGGCGCCGGCGTCAGCAGGGGCGCCCGGACGCTGCCATACGAAGACCGCTGCGATCAGACAGATGATGACCAGCACCTCGAAGAAGAGCAGCTCGATCACGGGGCCGGCACCTCCGCGAGGTGCTCCGCAAGCGGCTCCTGCACCCGCCGGGGCAGGTCGTCGATCGAATGCACGCGGCGGATCAGCGCGTCGTGCTCGTCACCGCGGTACACGTCGACCGCCGCGCCGTCCGCTGAGTATGCGACCACCCCGGTCACCGCGCGCCTGCCCAGGCGCCGCGACTTCCTCACGTGCACCACCAGGTGGATCGCATGGTGCGCGACCCTCGTCGCCAACTCCACCTGGCCAGCGAAGCGCGGCGCCATCATCACGTAGTTGACGACCTTGGAGATGGTCTCGGCGGCGCTGTTGGCGTGCACGCTGACCATCGATCCCTCGTGGCCCGTGGTCATCGCATTGGCGGCATCCGCCATCTCCGCACCGCGTGCCTCGCCGATGATGATCCGGGACGGCAGAAAGCGCAGCGCGTCTCGGCCCAGGTCCTCCATGGTCACCCGCGCCTCCTGCTCCTTCCAGGCGCCCGGGACCGTGGCCATGGTGATCGTGTTCTCGTGCGCCATGCGGCCATCGGGCCGTTCCTGGGCAAGGGCTAGCTCGGGGCTGTCCTCGATCACCAGCAGGGTTTCGTCGTCGCCAACCTCGGCACAGAGTGCACGCATCAGCGTGGTCTTGCCCGCGCCGGTGCCGCCGGAGATGACGATGTTCAGCTTGGCGCGCACGCATTCGCGCAGGAAGACGGCCACACCGCTGGGAATGGTGCCGTTGGCGACGAACTCTTCGAGCGTGCTCGGCCCGCTGGTTCGCGGGATGCGCAGGCATGCATAGACGCTGTTGCGCCCCACCGCCGCGGGGGCCACCACCACGGCGATGCGCACCTGCCCCACCGCGGTCGCCATGGTGGCGACGGCACGGGGCTGGTCGCGAGTCAGCTGGGTCCGGGGCTGCACGCCCGCGTAGCTGAGCACGGTGCGAAACCATTCCTCGAGCCTCACGTCCGCCTCCCGGCGGGTGGGCGCGCTGAATGCCACGGGTCCCGCCCCTTGCAGCAGCTGCTTGCGACCGGCGGCCTCCACCAGAATACGATCAGCCCCGAGGCACTGAATGTCCTCGACGTCCTCGTACACGAGCAGAGAGAGGGGCCAGAGCAAGCTGGCGCGGACCAGCACCGCCCACTCCACCTCCGCACGCCAGGAGTCATCACCGGCGAGGCGCGCCGCCAACACGGGTGAGACGCCCAGGACACCGCCGCTGATCACCGACCGTTCGACCAGCGCGCTCACCAGATCAGGAAGGCGCTCCTCCCATGTGGTGGAGAGCTCATCACCCCGCTCGCGGTGGAGCACTTCACAGAGATGTTCCACAAGTGCGAGCATGTCGACAGGGATTTCCGGCCATGCGCGCGTCGGTATGCCGGCGCCCACGGCGCTACGTGCATCAATGCGCGGCGGGTCCTCGCTGATGATCACTGGAGCTGCGCTCCGCGGCGCCTGAGCGGCCAGCGGTGCCGATGCGTGGCCCGGGAGGCGATCATTCCGGCCCCGAAGAGACCGAGTTCGTCGGCCATCGCGTCTCGCCGCATCGGCTCCCCGCGCGCTCGCGCTGCGACGCAGCGATCTGCGTTCCACTCCCATTCGCACGCGAGCGGATACCCCGACAGCGCCGCCTGCAGCAGCACGATCGCCTCCGTAACGCCGCGCCGATGCGCGGGGCGCACCAGCACAAGCCGGGCACGCGGGATGGTGAGCGTCCGCAGTGTGCGCACCGTGTTGTCGAGCAGATCCGACTCCGCACGCACGACGATGAACACCGCGTGAAAGGCGTGACCCAGCGCCCGAGCCGCGCCCTCGCGAGCGACCAGGTCCGGATACGCGAAGGGCGCGCCGCAGTCGACGACCACCATCTCCTCGGGGAGACCCTCGACGGCCGGCACCAGCAGCTCCGCGGTGTGGGGGCCGGGGCGGCTGGGATCCCGGAAGCCGGGGACCACCCGCAAACGGGGGCGCGCGGCAACCGTGACCGCCTGGCGCTCCAGATCCGCAGTGGCAATGCCGTGGGGGCTATACACATTGGCCAGGGAGCGCGAATCGTCGATGCCTAGCAGCGACGCCACGGTGCCTCCGGCGCCGTCGGCATCGACGAGCATGGTGCCGCGATCCCGCGCAGACGACCAGGCGAGCGCGGCAGCGAACCCCGTTGCCCCGTTGCCCGCGCGTACGCTCGCAACACCGACCCGCAGCGGCGCCACACTCACCCCCCGGCCGGGCCGGTCGCCGGCGTGGATCCGGCCTGCCCATTGGCGATCGCCGCCAGCATCTGCTCGGACTGTTGCAAGGTGTAGGTCTCGCCCCGGGGCACCTGCACCCCCGAGGACTGCACCGCCACCAGATCGATGCGTGAGACGGAGAGATCGACCCAGAAGCCTTCATACGCGGCTGGCACCAGGACGGCGGTGGCACTGCCAGCGGCTACGATGGTGATCCCGCGGCCGTACAGCTGCACGGTCGGCCCGGCGGCGGCGGCGGCTGCGGCCTCGGGCGCTTGGGGTGTGCCGATGCTGCTCGCACTGGTGCCCGGGCCGTAGATGTCGACGCTGGCGCCGGCCTGCAGCCCCGGCGCCATGCTCTTGAACGCGAGCGGGACGGTGACCATCGACTGAGTGAAGAGATCGTCGGGCCGGAGCACGTCACCGCTCGCCAGCGAGTGAGCGAGATATTCGCCTGCAGGATTCGCGGTCAACACGGTGAAGGCGTCGGAACCCTGGGCGATGGTGACCGGCCGCACCACAGATGCCGTCATGAGCGTGCCGGCGCTCGCGTTCCGCGTCATCGCCCACGCCGTGATGTGCCGGCTACCGATGCTCACGGCGGTGAATACCACCGCGCCGACGGCGGCGAGCGAGAGCACGACGATCAGTACGAACGCTCCGCGTCTCATCGACTGCTTCCCCCCTACCGACTAATACGGATGCACGGTGCCGAGCGCGGCACCCGCCTGATGGACGGCTCGAATCGTTGCGGCGAACCCGACGAACGGCACCGGGAGCTGGATCCGCTTGGTCACGGTCACGGTGATCGAGTTCCCGCTGACGACACAGGACGCGACCGCTCCGGCGTCCGCAACGGCGACCGCCTGCTCGCAGTTGGCAGTCGCATCGGCACCAAGGCGAAGTTGCCCGCTGGATGTCACGCCCGACGGGAACTGGCTCGTGTCGACCGAGTCCGCCCCCGACTGGGCGCCGAGGTACGCGGCCGTGTTCGCGCGGGTCGCCTCACTACTCTCCACCAGGAGGTCGGCGACCGCGACCAGCAGCGCGCCGAGCACCATGGTCACCACCAGCGCGGTGAGCACGATCACCTGACCGTGTTCTCCGGCTCGCCGGCGCGTCAGCACGTGACGCCCGTCGCGCACTGGCGGAACGGCGGAGCAACGACTTGCGCGTCCTGTTGAAGGGTCACGTTCCAGCGCCACACAAGGCCGATCAGGTTGTTGGAGAACGAGACGGTGGCGCTGCCATGGCAGGAAACCAGCGAGTCCGGCTGGTATGTCGACGAGTACAGGTACTGGTTGCCCTGGCCCGGGGGGCAGGTGATGCCCAGCGATCCGGGTTTGAAGAACGGCCCCGATACGCTGCGCTGGAAGGTGTCGTCGATGTTGAACAGCGCCTGAGTCGTGGCTCCGTATGGAGCACTGAACGCCGCTGACGTTGCCAGCCCAGTCGCGGACCGCAACTCCGTCGTCGCGTCCAGCACAAAGATGGCGCCGGCGAACCCGAGCGCGAGCACGATCAGGAACGGGAGCACGAGCGCCGTCTCCACCACGCTCTGCGCTCCCTGTCCGCGGCGCGAGCAGCGACGTCCGCTCATGGCGCGAACACCGCGCTGTGGACCACATCGTCGATGTCGACGGCAAGCGCGCCGGTCCGCCAGGAGCCGAGCCCGAATCCGGGAGGCACGAGCGCCGAGACCCAGCCGCGGATGGCGACCTCAACGGTCCCCGCGGTGGGATTCGCGACCGAGCAAACGTAGACGATGCCCACGGGCCATGACGCACTGAGTGGCGGACACACACCGCCTACCGGCGCCATCGGCGCGGGCCGAGCGCCGACGAGGCCGCTCTGCAGCTCCGATCGGATCGCTGAATACACGTCGGCGGTTGCGGGAGGCCCAGTCGGGCTTCCCGCCGCGCCGGCGGCGATGTAGATGCCTCGCTCCGCAGCCGTGATGCCGGTCCCCCTCGTGAGCGCGTACAAGCCGATCTGAGTGCAGCCAAGCAGCAGGGTCAGGACGACCGCCAGGACCAGGGCAAACTCGACCATCGCCTGACCATCTCCCCTCCCCGCCCCCTGAAGCATGTGCCGAGCAATCTACCCCATGGATGCCTACATAGCGCTTACAGATTCTTGGCGAATGAGTCTAGTGTGGCTAGATCTCACAGTCCGCCACATCGTTGCGAGCGCTTGTGACGAAGCGAGGATCGCCGTCGCCGTAACCGAGCCGAATGGCTCGGTGGTCGAGTACGGGAGATCGCCAACAACCCGGGAGCGGTGCGGCGTCTAGTGGAAGCGTTCGCTCGAGATGCGATCGTGAAAACGGCGTACGAGGCAGGGCCGACCGGGTACCCAACTCCACCGTCAGCTCACCGCGCTGGGCGTGCAGAACCTGGTGGTGGCGCCCTCGCTGATCCCACGTCGTCCGGCGATCGAGTCAAGACGGACCAGCGCGATGCGGTCCAGCTGACCCGGCTGCTGCGCAGCGGTGACCTGACGCCCGTCTGGGTGCCGGACGAGGCTCATGACCGCCTTGATGACCTACGTCGGCCTGGTATCCAGCGAGCACTCCACCGGTGGATCACGGCGTCGCGGGCACATCACCAAGACGGGGAACCGGTTGCTCCGCCACGTCCTTGGCGAGGCGGAGCATCACGCGCGGTTGCAGCCGGCGATCAGCGAAGCGCTGCGACAGCGCCAACACGGCGTCGCTCCTGAGGTACTCGAGATCAGCTGGCGTTGCCAGCTGCGGCTGCACCACAGATAACGGCACCTCGGAGGTCGGATCGGACGGCAGCGCACCATCCGCGCTGTCGCGCGTGAGCTCGCCGGCTTCGTGTGGGCTATCGCGACCGCACTGCAACCGACGGAGGTGGCGGCAGCCTGAGCACCAGGGCGACGGCGGCGAGCGCCGTCGCCCTGACACCGAAGGCCAAGAACCCTCGAATCGCCTATGCGGCAAACAACCCGCGCGTTTAGTCCGAGGCAGCTCGGCGACGACTCACTGTCATGCGGCACCGGCCCTGCTGACCCGCGAATATCAGGGTGATGACCGTCGCTGCTCTCTGACCTCGGCGGCGCTCCCCGCCCTCGCCCCACTTGACAACAACTTCCATATCAGGCGTCTAGCTGTGCTGATAACTCAGCAAATGGATGACCTGGCGGGTTTCCTTTGCGAGTCAGTGCTTCACGGGAACGAAGGTGCCAATTAGCCCAAGGAGAACGACAAACCCGACCGCGACGATCTCAAACCGATGCACGAGAGCGAACGAGGCCGCACCGGGATACAGCTCATTCGCGCGCCGCGGCGTGAGCGGCTCGTCAACATCGGATACAGGAATAGCGAGCGCGTCGAGCATTCTCGCAAGGTCGTCCAGTGCGAACCACTCCTCCTGAATTGAAATGCTCGCCCTGCCCGACACCGGCACACACACAAGTCGGCTGAACCTGAAACGCGGCCCGAGAAGGGCCAACTGCAGTCGGCGAGCGCCGACGATCTCCGACCTCGGGCATCGTCGTGGCACACGAAGGATACCCCAGTATTCGACCGAATCCGGCGTGATTCGGATCCGGACATTCACGCGAGCAAGCGCGTTTGGTAGCGCGATGACCAAGATAACCACCGCTACCGAGATCAACCACCCTCGGAGACTGGGGTCTCGTACTGCGCCGAAGACGAGGAGACCAACAACGGCAAACCACACAAGCAGAGGCGCGTTGCGGAGGCGAGTCCGCCAATCGCTCGCGATCACGCGCGGCCGCGACCGGATGGTGATCGTTTGCAGCGACAAATTTGGTCCTGCCATCGCTAGAGCCATTATCGGGCACCCACCTGTTCGGCGGCCCTTTGATCGCACGCGCCCGCTACGGCCCAAAGCGCGGCTGCAAACGTTCCTCCAGCCGCGAGGATTCCTTCGACGCCGCTAATATCCCCAAAGACGTCGATACCGACATTGCCCCAAGATCCACTTCCGTTGAGTGCTTTGGCGATATCGACACTGGTGCCAAGGGCGCCGAAGCCAAGGGCTGCGCCACCGGCAATTGCACATGACACTTCTGCTGTAACGATGCCCAAGCCACACGCTACGCCGACTAATGCGAGAACAGAACCGATATGAAGAAGGGTGCTGGAATTGCTATAGGCAAATGTTCCTACCGCTTCGGCCCCCGAGACAATGGCGCTCCCCACCTGTTCGCCGGCAGTTGCAATCGCGCCCCCGGCAGCCGATGCACCCGTGGCGGCAGCACTCGCAACGGCGGTTACTGCGTTTCCGACGTAGCAGATCGGATTCCAGCCACACCCATCCAGGCCAGTTGAATCCGTGGCGTTCAGTGGATCGCCGGCGACGTACATGTAGGCGCGATGAGTGGTCGCAACAGCAGCGTCGCGCGTCATGAACTGCCCGGAGGACGGGTCGTAGTAGCGCGCTTGCAAGTAGTAAAGACCGCTTTCGGCATCCTTGTACTGCCCTGCAAACAAGAACGGATTGACGACTGACCCCGTCGAGCTGGTGAGGTTCCCATACGCTTCGTAGCTATACGTTGCCTTCACAGTCCCTGACGTGTCAGTCAGCACTCGTGTCGAGCCGAGCTGATCGGCATGGTAAAAGAGCACGCTAGAACCAGAGATCTGCTCCAACGGGGTGCCGTGAGGGCCATAGATGTAGTCGGTGACGGCTCCCCCACTAACCCGCTCCTGAAGGAGGGTCGGGACGGTACCAGTGAGGTTCCATGCAAAGGCGGTCGTGGTGCTTCCCACTGTCTTGCTCGTGCGCAGACCGTAGCTGTTGTACGTATAGCTTCCAACTGCGGTCGGGCTCGTGCATGACGATCCGGTTCCAGAGGTGATCGTGGTGAGGCGATCCGCCTGATCGTAGGCATCGCAGATCGCTGAACCCGACGGCGGCACCTCGCTGGTCCGGTTGCCCCGGGTGTCGAACCCAAAAGCGGTGGCACCCGTGGGCGCGGAGCCGCACGTATTTGACGACGCCGTCGGCAGCGTCCAGCAGAGTTCATTGGCGCTGTTGTATGTGAGGGTGGCGGTCCCGGCCTGGGTCATCTCGTCGGCGGCGTCATACGCGTAGGACGTCGCTCCAGAGGGGGGCGCCGGACAGGTCCCGCCCCCGTTCGGACCCGCATAACAGACCTGCTCGCGGGTGTCGTAGCCGGCGTTCAGCGAAGCTTGACCGCTCAGCGCCGAGCCACCGGGAAGCTCCTGGGTCACCTGGTTGGCGGCGTCGCGGGTCTCACCAAATGTGGCATACGCGGTCCCACCCTTGGCGTCGGAGATCGACGTGAGGTTGTCGGCAATGTCGTAGCCATTGGTGTCGACGAGGTTGGCGCTGCCTGAGTGGGTGCTTGTCTGCAGCATCGAGTCCTTCGTGTAGCCGAAGGTCGTGGTATTGCCAAGCCAGTCGCCGATGGTTTGCAGGCGTCCCGCTAGATCGTAAGTGAGACTCTCGGCGGTGCTCACACCCGGGTACGTGAGGCTGGTCGGTCGGCCGGCGAGATCGTACCCATAGCTCGTGGTATTGCCGAGGCCGTCTTGCGAGCTGGTCAGCTCGTTGAGCGTGTCGTACTGTAGGGACCAGTTCCCCGTGCCGTCGGTCCAGCTGGTGCGCAGACCGTCCGCCGTGTAGAGGATGTTGGTCACGTTCGGCGTCGTCCCGTCCGAATAGGTGATCGACGAGAGCTCGTTGTCAGCGTCATACCCGTAGGTAGCCGTCTGTGCTGGGGACTGAGGATCGATGACCTTGGTCTGATTACCGTTCGGATCGTACTGGTATGTCGTGGTCCGGGCTGTCCCATCGTTGAAGGTCATGCTGGTCGTCCGCGCCTGGCTGTCGTAACCGTAGCTGATGGTGTTGTTCAGTCCGTCCTTCTGGTCCGCGATGGTCCCATCGAGATTGTAGTCCGTGTGCTGGTCGGACTGATCGGGAGGGGTGATGTCCGTTTGCTGGTTCTGCGCGTTGTACGTGTAGGTCGTCTCGTGGTTGTTTGCATCGATAAGGTGCTGCAAGTTTTCGTTCGCATCAAACAGATACTGCGTTTGGTGCTGATTGGGATCGGTCACGGACGTGATGCTCCCGAATGCATCCGTCTGGTAGGCCCACGTCTGGTTGGTTGCACTCACCTTCGTCATCAGGCGGCCGACGCCGTCGTCGTTATAGGTGGTCGCATCGCCAGCGCCGTCGGTGACGGTTTTGACGTCACCGTAGGTGTCGTAGGTGTAGGTTGTGGTCTTGCCTGAGGGGTCGGTCAGCTTATACAGATCCCCCGAGGGGCCCGCGGGCGCTCCGCATCCACTGCTGCCGTAGTAGCAGTAAGAGGTCGTGGCGATCGTGCTTGTCTGAACGTCTGGCCGGCTCACCGAGGTCAGGTTCTCATGGGAATCGTAGGTATACGTGGTGGTAACGCCGGTTGGGTCGGTGTCGGTGAGGACGTTGTTGTGCGCGTCGTACGTCTTGGTCTCCGCCCGGGCGCCCTGTCCGCTCTGAGCTGGCGGCTGTACCTTGCGGATGAGGCTGCCGTTGGCGTCGTAGACCATCGAGGTCACGTTGCCGTTGGCGTCGGTGACTTGCACCGGCTCTTGGGTATTCGGGTTGTACGCGTACGTCCACGTCGAGGCGGTCGAACTGCCGTAGCCGCGAGTTTGAGACATTAGTAACCCGAAGACGTACACATCCTTGGTCTGGTTGGCCTTGGGGTCGGTGATGACCACATCGGTCTCTCCCGAGGTGGCGCCAGTCGTGTACGCGAAGCTCGTCTTGTGCGCGGTATCCCCGTTGTACTGGTAGTCTACCTGGCCCGCCGAGTTGTAATGGTTGGTGACCACGTTGCCGTTCGGGTCGGTCATGGTCAGCAGGATGTGATCGTTGGCGGTCGTGTACGTAAAGTGGGTGTGTCCGCTCTTCACGTCGTACACATCGGTCAGGTTGCCCTGCCCATCGTTATACTGGAACTGTACGGTCCGGCCGGCCGTATCCGCGACCTGAGTAATGTGCATGCCCGTCCAGGTGACCGAAAGTGCCCGCCCGGACTGGTCGGTGATCGAGGCCAGCTCACCATTGCTGTAGGCGTACGTCGTGGTGTACCCGTTGAGGTCAGTCTCGGTAGTCATCTGCCCAGCACTGTTGAAAGTCACCGTGTCCTGGTTGTAGCGAACCAAAGCCCAGCTCCCATTGGGGTTATGCGTCAGCGTGCCGATATCCTCCGATGGGGCTCGGTAGCCGGCACCATCCCATTGGAAGGGAAGCTCGCTGCCGTTCTCCATGACGACGGTCGCATTCTGGCTGGCAACGTCGTAGGAGAGGGTCATGCCGGCGTCAAGACTCCATCCGTAGCCGAGCGGGCTGTTCTGCGCCGCATTCAATGAGTTGTAGGTGTGACTGAAGCCCAGGTTGTAACCGCGCGCTGGAATATCAAAATCGGTGAACGTGTGCCAGAAGTTGCCTGTTGACGCGGTGATCGGGGCTCCCACATTCGCGTGTTGCTCCACATGCTTCAGGTAACAGCTCCCACAGAGGCCCATGCCGCCGAAGAGCTCGGCGAGAGCCTGAGGGCTTGAGGGCAGATTGAAGCCTGGCGTGCCATTGATGTACGTGGTCACGTCCTCGACGCTCCCGCGCGAGGCAGCGATCACATCAGGCTTGCCGTCCCCGTTGATGTCGGCGGTGTCAGCCTGGTATGCCCCGTTCCCCGGTGGTGGCGCAAGGTTGAAGGGGCCTGCAAAATTTTGCCCGTCCCCGTAACCCAATGCGATGGTCACCCCATCGCCGCTGGCCATCACCAGATCGGGAACCCCGTCCCCATTGACATCCGCCACCGTCATCGAGCTGGGGCTTAGCCCGGCGGACCATGGGATCTTAATTGGGGTCGGATAAAATGTGCCACCGCCCGTCCCGGGGAAGATAAACACAGCGTCGGACGGCGAATTCGTCGTGGTCATAATCAGGTCTGCGATCCCATTCCCCTGCAGGGAAGCTACGGCGATGGCTTGGGCGTTCCCTGGGGCACAGAACAGTCCTTTGCACCCATCGGCGTAATCGGCAAGGTTGCTCAGATTACCGTTACCGTCCGGCGTGAGGACGACGACGTTCTCGCCGATTTGGGACGGTATATATGCTGATCCGGTGGCAGCAAACACTTGAACAGCACCGCCGTTGATTGATTGGGCCAGAATCGACGGTATGTCATTGCCATAGACGCCGAGCTCCTGGCTCAGAATGGGTGCACCAAAGGTGCCGTCGCCGTTGTTCTTTAAGGTTGCGATAGCAGGGTTGCCATCGCTCTTGATCACACCGACGACGAGATCCAGACGTCCCGTGCCATACATGGACGCCAACGCAATCGAATGCGGCTGGTTGGCACCCAGAGTCACCGTGCTCGCCGCAGCAAACGTGCCATTGCGCGATGTGCTGCCGTAAAGTATCGAGAGGCTGTCGTTGGTGCTGTTCGCGGTGACGATGTCGCGGATGCCGTCACCGTTGATGTCCCCGACGGCTATACCCGCGACGGGGCCGGCGACGGCATAGCTGACCGCGGCAGCGTAGGTGTTGGTGGAGTTCTCGAGGAAGACGTCGACTTCTGAGCCAACGCCGAGCACCAGGTCGGTGCGCCCGAGTCCGCGCAGATCAGCATGCGCGAGCACTTGGGGATTGTTGATGCAGCACGTGTTGGCTTGATAGGTGTTCCCGCTGCCGAACGTCGGAGCAGCGGGTGACGTTGATGCGATGGTGACGGCGTTGGACGAAGCGGCCGGTCCAGCGCCCAGAGCGTTGCTAGCCGTGACTGTGAAGGTGTACTGCGACCCCACGGTCAGTCCCGTAATGGGGGTAGAGGTCAGGTTGCCACCGACCAGAGTAGGGGTGCCACCGTGGCCACCGGTGAACGGCGTCACCGCATACCCGGAGATCAGGCTCCCAGTGCTCGCCAGCGGCGGCGTCCAACTCACGCGAGCTAGCCCGAGTCCCCCCACGGCCACCAGGTTCTGAGCAGCACTGGGCACTGTGCCCCCATACCAGCCCTCGACATCAATGATGACATCAGCGGCCTTTGAGGACCAGATATCAATCTTGCCGTTGCGGCCAATGCCAACGATGGCGTCGAAGTTGGCGGTCGTCGCCCCACTCGCATACTGGATATCGGACGTCCCAGGTACCGATGCCCCGTCCGGCCATACCACCGCCCAGCCCGCTGCGGCCGGTGCGATAAGCGTCACGTTGATGGCCACAGCAGTGAGCGTGGCAGCGCTCGGGAGGCCAGCGACGCCAGCGAGCAAGAATGTGTCCACCGGACTTCCTGGAGGGCTGGTGCCACCAGGCAGCTTGAAGCCACCGCAATCCGTACTCGTGACTCGAGTGTCGCAGGCTCGGTTAATTGCCATAGCATCCAGGTCAGTGCCCGATGGGCTGCCGGTTCCACTTGTTGTCCAGGCATCAACATCGACCAAGATGTCGGTGGTGCCAGGCCCCGAGTTGTAGATGGTGATCTCGCCGCCAGTACCAACCGGAACGATGACTCGGTTGGCAACGCTCGCGGACCCGAAATTCACGTCGGACACGCCAGGTAGACTGGTCCCGGTTGGATAAACCGTGAGTAGACCGCCGCCGTTGCCCGTCGGCAGCGCGGTCAAATCGATGACGACCGCTTGGACACCTGATGTCGGCACGCCGCCCTTCCCGGTTACGTGAATCGTCAGCGTCCCGGCGCTCGGGATTGCTCCGAAGCCGTTACATTGCGACGAATTGCCTGACCGGGTATCGCAGAGGCGCGCCGCCGAACTCAGCAGGTTCATGCGACCCGCTGATCCGGTTGAAGCGGCGGGAATATACCCATGGACATCGATCACCATGTCCGTCGACCCGGTCGAACCGTTATAGACGGAGATCTGACCTCCGGTTCCAAGCGGCACCTCGACCAGGTTGGGCATGTTGATGCCAGCGGAGTAGCTGACGTTGCTGCCGGTTGGCTGCGCTAGCCCATAGGGGTAGACTTCGAGGAGGCCGAGTGTTGTGGGCGCGACCGCAGTGACATTGATAATCGCCGCTACGGCAGTCGAGGGAATGCCGCCGGCACCACCCACCGTGACTTGGTACGTCGTAGCTGCCCCCAGCCGGTGTCCGGTGCACGGCGTGGAGTTGCCTGTTCGGGTATCGCAGATCCGCGTCGCGGTCACCGGCACGTACTGACCCGACGGAACCACGAGGAAGGTGCTGTACGGCGGGTTTGCGGGCGATGACCCAGATGTCGTGGTCACGGTCACGTTGACCTGGCCGATGCTCTCCGTCGGTGACACCACGGTGAGTTTGGTGGACGAACTAACAGTCACTGAGGAGCCGCTTAGCGAGCCAAAGGTAACCGACGTGCTTCCGGTCACGAAATTCGTACCTGTGATCGTCACAGTGGTTCCACCGAGTGCTGCTCCAGATTCCGGCGCCAGCGCAGTAACGGTGGGTGTTGTGGCCGCAAGGGCAGCGATCGGTGGCGAGGGATTCATCACGATCCCTGCCGCCACGAGGGAGAGGGAACAGAAGATGAGGACACCACGGCGACGCGGTCTCGCTGCGGCACGATGTAGTGGTAGTACCGCGGAAGGCCGAAGCATCATTTATCCCTCCACGACCCACGACGTTCTTGTCGGGAACCTTGGTCTCGCTGCGCGCGTGTGATTCCTGACGCCCGCATGGTGGTGCAACCGTCAGTTGCGTCGTAGCAGTTATCGTCAGGGTCGCTGTTGACAAAGTCTTGGCGCAGCGGGCTGTTCAACCTGAGGTCCGCAACCGCATAGTCGGCATCGATCCCGATTCCCAGGAAACCGTTCCCAACCAGGAACTGACTGCCGAGAAATCGTGACAGACCTTCGCCTGTGCTGCCTTCGTTGGACCTCTGGAACCAGCCGATGTTCTGCGCCATCAGGACAAGCTCCATGACCTCAGAGATCAACAAATAGCGAAAGAAGGCCGGATTGTTGCTGGACGCAGCTCCCTGCGCATTGAGTTGAATGGTTGAGTTGGTGGCGCTCCCACCCCAACTTGCTCCGTTGCTTAGCGTGGTCACCTGGACGCTCATGCCGGAGACCGCGAGCTCACCCCGAACCATCCCGCCATCAGGCTGTAATCGTTCTCGCAGGCAGCGATCACCACGTTGGTGCGGTGGGTTCAACGCCTCCGGATCCACCCAGGTCATCGTAGGCGAACGTGTAGTGGGTCGTCACCCCACCATTGGTAACTCCTGTACTCACCTGAGCCATGGCGCTCCTTCCGTCAACGACCCGTCCCGCTGATAGGGTCTTCCCGTGCACTGCGGCGAGAGCAGTTCGCTGGCCTCCTCCTTCCGCCCGCGCGGCGATGCTGTCACAGCGATGGTCGGAGTTCACACCAGACCTATGCCGTAAGACCTGCGGCGACTGAAACCAAGGCTTGGATCCCGCTCCGCCCTCTTCATGCCTTCAGGCAGCGAGTTGCGTCCAATGGTTCCACACTGGCCCGGATCCATCAACCGCTTATTGCGTCGTGAACGACCATGGATACATCACATGCACCGCTCCCGAGTCATGAATACACAGTTCTGTGCGGGAGCCCCTGCCTCCGCCGGCGTCGGCACAGCGGGTGCTTGTGCCACACGTGCTGCTGGTACCGCCGTCGGTGCCACTGTGCTCCCACCGCCCATTTGCGGAGGACTCACGGTCGGTGGTTGCGCGCGGCGTGAGCGCAAGCCTCGCTGAAGGGCTAACGAGGCAGCCGACGATAACGATACAGATCGTCAGCGCGGTTCCCAGGACCAGCTCACCTGATGGATATGCGACGGTGATCGCGCCCCCGTCACCACGATCGCAGCGAGGTAGCTGAGCCTTGCCGTGCGAGCTCGCGGCGTGCCAGGAGAATGCCACTCGCTCCCCCAGGGGCGGCCATGAAGAGGCGTGCGACGTAGACACACAAAGTCACTGCAGAGTTGCCAGAGTTCGGACCGATCGCATGGAAGAGCACTCGCAGCGTCAAAAACGGCGATGGCTACCAGACCGACAGCGAGGATGCACTCGACCGTGACCGCGGTCAGACACGTCAATAGCATTGGCTGAGTGTCGGTTGGGCTCGCAGGCGCCTACGCCCGAGGCCGAAGGCAGGCGCGGCCACGATGGGGCTCCGGTTCGGATTCTGTCGCCCTGAGACCTCGGCGCCTCACGTCGACTACGAATTTCTCGCGGCTACCGATTGTCAGGCACACCTTCGATCTGATACACGCGGACCCACTCCGGCTTCGCTGCCAGCCAGAAATCGTCGAGTCCGTTGTTCACTGGGAGCGGGACCGCGAATTGCGTCCCGTCGGGCTCCTGGTAGTAGGCGGTCACACTGAAGTGGACGTGTTCCCATGCCTCCACCGCCTCCATGTCTGGCGCCGGCCCAGCGTTTCCGAACGTCCACGGGACCCCAGGCGGTGGGTGATGCAGTGTGTTACTGCCATAGGCGTCGGCGCTGACATGCGCGTAGGTGTGCTGCACTGAGCATGGCGCCGCCGGATTCACGCCGTATTGGATGGTCACTGGATTCTCGGGCTCCCCGAAATCCCACCATGTCTCATCGACCGTCGCCGCCACGACGTAGTTCACGACGAGCACCCGCCCGATTCCCGGCTGCGGGTCGCGAATGCTGAAACCCACCGTGGGCGGCACATTGGCCCCGACCTCGCTGAAGCACGATGCGTAGTGGACGATCTGACTGTCGGCGGGCGGTGACGACGCGACATGACCGCCCGTGTAGACCTGGCGAAAGGTTGCAGCGGCGGTGGCCACGAGCCGCTCGATGTTGATCGTTGGTGGTGTCTGGTAGGTCAGCGCTCCGCGGCGTGTCACCGCCGCGATCGGAAACGCATAGTCCTTCCCGCCGTTTGCGGGAATGAACCAACTGCCGTCGCAACTCTTTGTGGCCGTCGACCACGTCCCGTCCAATTCGAAGTGGATCGTCATGTCAGCGCTGCCCATGATCAGCGAGGCATACAGAACGCTAGCATCTGACGGGATGAATCCCGGAATGCCACTGAATGGCTTGTCCGGGATGTCCACCGTCCAGACAGAGCCTCGACCTGGGTCGTACCAGGATACCCGTCGCTGTCCGCCTGCCATGGGGCCGATGGCGACATTGGAGTCCTCGTATTCGTAGCAGGGTTGCCCGTTCTGCGGCTGCGTGGACGACGTCTGCCGGTGACGCGTTGACCCTGCCGTGACGGTTACCTGAGGCGTGGAACAGGTGATCTGCGCGTCGCCGGTGACGACGACGGGCGCACTGGGTCCCAGCTGCGTTCCACCCCACTCCGCTGTGCCACCGGGACACGCGTGCCCGCCACCGTAGGCTTCGACAGCATGGGACGATGGAGCGAGCGCGACGCAAGCGACCACCACCGCTACTGCTATCCGCAAAGTCAAGCGAATGTGGTGCATCTCAGCTCACTCGGCGCACAGCGCAAGCACGGGCTGCGGCTCGCTGCCATCGCAAGCAAATGACGCGCTCGCGTACCACACCTCGCCAAAGTTCGCCGGTTGCTCGAGCTTGCCGATGACGACAAAGCGATGGCGGGCGCTGACGCTCTGATCGGCCAGCGGCTGCGTCGTACCGTTAGCGAACACCGCATCGACCGACCACGCTTGACTGAATTCCAGGATGAAGGCGTAGCCGTCGGTGCCTTGGAGAAATCCTTGGGCACGTGGAGACACGGACACGAGCCGCAGGGAGGCGGGCCACCGCTGTCCGACAAGGCGAAACGCGGTAGCACCCTGGGGCAGCACCAACCCAGGCTCGGCCGCGGGCGAACTGATCACACCGTTGTCGAAGAGACCAGTCTGATTAGCCGTGATCGCCCAGTTCTCCCAGGCGTTCTCGCGAAGGAGGGCGTCGCCCCACCGCTGCGCCGTGGTGCTGCTCACTGCACCACTCGTCGCGTCAACCACCTGCGGCGTCGCCGGACGTGTAGAGGGCACGGTGCTGTTGGGAACCACCGCGATCGCCCCAGTCGCGTAGTACGTCCGCCATTCGTTCTGGATGGCGATAGGTGCCTGAAGGAACGCCACATCGGTCGGCACCGGGAGCAGGGTCGGGTCGCCAGGAGCTGTGGCTACGACAGGGGTTGCAGACGGCTCAGCGGTCGCAGTCTCCGAGGGGCTGCTCGCGGGCGAATCAGACCGGGACGAGCCGCACGCCGTCGTGAGAGAGATGAGGAGCAGCAGCGTCACTGGCACGACGGCCAGCCGCGGGAGATCGCAGTTATTCGCGCGCACGCCCGCCCTCCTGTCGGCGCGATGGGTCGCGCCTGTTCAGCTGCATCGTATCAATCGACCCAGACCCTCCTCGCGGACGGGGCTTGCCGCCCGATCAGTCGTGGCATGGGCAGTGGATGATCGTCGGGTCGAGGTACGCGACCGGGTTGATGCTGTCCGCCGTCGACGCTGCTCCCAGGTCGATCTCGAAGTGCACGTGGTAGCCGGTGGCATAGCCACTCTCGCCCTCGATGCCCAGGGCATCCCCGGCCGCCACCTGCTCCCCCACAAGTACCGCGAGTGAGCCCTGGAGCATGTGGCCGTAGCGGGCGAAGAGGTTGCGACCGCCCAGCTTCGTCTCGATATCGACGCTGCATCCGAAGGTCTGAGCTCCAGATGTGTCGTAGGTGTTGGGGCAGGGGCCATCGGCGGCGATGACCACCGTCCCAGGCAGGACCGCGGTGAGGGTGCGGTTGCCCTCGCAAGCGAAGTCGATCCCGGTGTGGTGGGGCTCGAAAGCCCCCGGCCCGGGCATGTACCCCTGGGTCTCGACCGGGTCGGCGCAGGGCCGACCGGCGGCCACCTGCGTCGCGGTCGGCCGGTTCGTCAGCGACGGCAGCAGCGCTCCCAGTGCCGCGACCACCCCGATCAGGAGCATGGCGAGCGCGAGCACCGCGATCAGACAGCCGCAGGTCAGCTTGCGGATCACGCCACCGATGCCTCCAGGGCTTCGGAGTCGGAGCGCACCCAGGGCCAGAGCACCGGGCTCGGGGTCACCTGCACTACCGTCCGTTCCCCGCCGGCGATGAGCACTCCACGCCCGGCCACCGGCGGGGTGATTGCGGTCGCCTCGTCGGCGGCGAGATCAAAGAGCTCACGAACCTGTGCCGCGACGGTCTCTTCGTGACCGAGCACCAGCTTGGTCGCAGCCGTCGAGGCGAGGGTGCGGCCCAGGTCGGTGGAGACGAACTCCTCGATGCGCTGTGACGCCATCCATACCCCTGCGCTGCTCTTGCGCGCGCGGCGGACCAGCTGCCCGAGCACCTGACCGGCATCCGGATCGGCGGTGAGCACGTGGGCCTCGTCGACGAGCACGATCAGGGGACGGTGCGGCCGATTCAGAACGCCGAGCACGTGGGCGAGCACGACGGCCAGGGCGGGGGTGAGGTCGGCGGCGTAGCGGAGCGAGAGGCTGCGAAAGCCGATCCCGACCGGCGCCTGGCCGTCGATGAGCAACCGGCTGGGGCGGTTGAAGATGCGCCCCAGCGAGCCCCTGGTGTAGCCGGAGAGGCGCAGCGCGATGCGGCGATAGCGGTCGCGCTCGACGTCGGACAGCGACGCCTCCTCACCGAGCGAGATGCGCAGGCCATCGACCAGATCGCCGAGCAGCGGCTCGGCATCGCCTACGGCATGAGCGGTGAGGAAGGACGCCACCTGGCCATGCAGCCACGCCTTGTCCTCACCGGGAAGGCGTCGCACCGGACGGCCACCGACGTAGGCGACGGTGTCGCCGCCGAGGATGGATAGCACGGTGACCACCACCTCGGCCGCCTCGTCGATGGGGAGATGGCGTCCCACCGCGAGCGGGTTGATGGAGGTGTCGGCCAGGTCGACGTACCTCCCGCCGAGCAGCGTGATGAGTGGCTCGTACTCGCTGTCGGGGTCGAGCACCACGGCGGTGGCACCGGCCATGCAGTGGCGGGCCAGCATCGTCTTCGCCGCGGTCGACTTCCCCGCCCCGGAACTGCCCACCAGCAGTGCGTTGTGGTTGCTCCGGGTCCAGACCGAGAGGTATGCGGTCGCCCCGGTGCGCAGGTTGGTGCCGACGATCGGCTGGCCGGCGTCGCTGAAGGGCGTTCCAAGGATGGGGAGCAGGCGTGCAGCGACCGCGTCGGTAGTGAGCTGGACGCTGCGCCGCAGCGGAGCCATTCCGGGCGCCGCAGCGAGCGCCGGGAGCAGCCCGGGGATGGTGGCGCGAACCACCGAGAAGCCGCGGCCGGTGAGCAGGGCGCCGACGCGCTCGGCGCTCTCCTCGCACTGAGTCCGCGTCCTCGCCCGCACCGCCAGCGTCAGCGCGAGCTGCAAGCCGGTGGCGTTGCCCGCGGCCAGCTCCGCCTGGAGGCGGTCGGCGTCGGCGAGGGCCACCTCGGCGTCGACGTCGCCCCGGCCCTCGCGCAGCGAGGTGCGCAGCGATGACCGGTGCCGGCGCAGGGATCGCCGCACCACCTCCTGGCGTGCGGGCACCAGGTGGAGTGAGCACGTCCCGGACGCTCGGGCGCGTTGGAGCACGTCGACGACATCGCCGTGATCGACATCGGGTGGCAGCGCGGTCACCGCCAGGACCGCGACGTGATCCCCCATCCAGAGACCGCGAGACGACGCGGCCGCCTCGGCGCAGCCCAGCAACGATCCCTGCAGCAGCTGCTCATGTATCTCCGCGGGTTCGAGCGCCGTGACCTCCAGCCCGCTGTCGCGGGCCAGTCGAAGCGCGGCGTCGAGCACTCGCTCCGCGTCGGCGCGGTTGGCGCGCGCCGCCGTCCCCAGCAGCCCGGATCCGAACGGGACGCCATCGGCGCGCGCGGAGCGCGGCGCCCAGACCACGTACTGGGTCAGGCGAAGGCTGGCGACCGCCATCTGCCCGGCGAACTCGCGCTCCAGCTCGAGGAGCGGTCCTCCGACGCGCCCGCGATCGACGCCCTCCTCCCAGAGGCGCTCCGCCTCACTGCGGTCGAGGTGCGCGGCGGTAGTGATCACCTGCGCCGGACACTCGGCGCCTACCAGCCAGCGCATGAGGGTTTCGCAGAACCGAGCATGGGAGACCGACCCGACCGCGACCGGCGGAGCCTCCACGTGCGCGGCCGCGCGCCAGCCAACGCCCTCGACGTGGAACAACCCATCGGCCGTTTCGGCCACCCGTGGCACGGACAGGCGACCTGCGAGCGGGCCGCGCAGATGCAGCGGTGGCCGCGGATCAGCGGTCACGACACCCTCCTCCAGAAAGCGCACCACGCCGCGCGCCGACCGATTCCGATGCACCTGAGTGGGGAGCAGCCGGCCCAGCATCAGGAAGGCCCAGTAGGTGCCGATCCAGACGCCCTGCCGGGTGGGCACGGTCACCACGAGCGCCCCGCACAACAGCGCGCTCGCCAGCCCGAGGCGAAGTCCGAAGGGCAGCGGCGCGTGCAGGCAGAGCATCACCGGCAGCAGGCACACCCCGATCAGGGCGACCGCGCGGACCGGAAGCCGGAAGGGACCGACGTCAACGCCCAGGTTGGCGTCGACGGCCAGCGGCACACGGATCCGGCTCACGGACGCGCCTCCGGGGCAGGCTGGCTGTTCCGCCCCGGGTTCGGGTTCGACGGCGGCTCAGGGCCCGGCTCGGTCGGAGGGCTCGATCGCTGCGGCCACGCACTCGTGACCGCGTGGTCGAAGGCGGCCCAGGCGGCCGGGGCCACCTCGAGACGGCCCGCGCTTGTGGACTGACCGTGGACCGACAGGCGCAGACGGCGCATGGCCGAGTCCATCCCGGGGAGCTGCTCCACCGCCGCCCAGCGTGCCGAAGCGGGCGCCGAGGGCGGCATCAGCCCCGCGGTTACCTCGCCGATGAAGCGATCCCCACCCGGGCTCGCCCTGAATGCCGAGAACGCCTGGGTCGGGGTGCTGAAGAACCGGAGCCCCACCGCGCGCGACATCGCATTGTCGGTCGCCATGGCGCTGCCGACGACGCCCGACCCGAAGCGTCCGGAGCTGAGCCCCCTGAGCAGCGCACTCCCACCGCCGGCACCGGCGGCGAGCAAGGCGCCTCCGGCGGCCACGCTGGCCACCGCGGCGGGCACGAAGAGCAGCGCCTCGGCAGCGTGGCGGACGGCCGCGACGATCGAGCCGTGCTGGCCACCGAGCCCGAAGAGCAACGCGCGCGTCGCCTTGCCCGTGAGCCAGAGCCCACCGATCACCAGGATCACTGAGACCAGCGGCCCGACGAAGGAGCTCGACAGCGACTGGCCCTCGACCGCGGTGCGCACTGCCAGCCCGATGGTCAATCCGAGCATTCCCAGCGCGACCACCGGTGCCACCAGGGCGCCGAGCATCATCCGCCACCACCACTGGACCACCTGGGCCTGGTGGTCAAAAACGGCGAGCGCCAGGAACAGCGGAGCAGCGGCGATCCCGAAGCTGATGACGATGAAGCGGATCACCATCAGGAGCACGAAGCGGATGAGTTGAAACAGGAGCACCGGGATGAGCACGATCGCGACCAGACCGAGTTGCGGAAGGCGCAGCAGGCCGGTGAAGAGCAGCGCTCCGAGCGGATCGAAGCCGCTGGGATCGGGTACGGCGAGGCCCACGAAGGTGAGGAACACCTGGGCGGCCAGTGCCGAGAAGAGCGGGATCAGCCAGCTCAGCACCGCAAAGCCGAGCTGGATGGCGGCGATGCCGGCGACAGCACGGAGCACGGTCTCGGCGACTCCGGTACCCCAGTGGGTGCGCTGGTCGTGGCCGCTGCGGACGATCCGCGCGATGGCGGCGGCACAGACGATCACCAGTGACACCAGGGCAAGCGACGAGTACGCGTCGTGATACAGGCTGGAGGCGTCGAGCTGCACATCGCCCCCGATCACCGACCGCGCGAAGCCGTACGCCGAGGTGGGGTCGTAGCAGTTGGGCGAGTCCGGGTTCCAGCCCACCGTGTTCCAGGTGATCCAGCCGAGGATGTCATGGGCCGCCCGTCCTGGGACCGCGATCCACCCGAGCACGGTGCTGACGATCCCGCCCAGCGCGCTGACCAGGTGCGCCACGTCGCCGATCACCGGGATGTGATCGATGGGGTTGAGGTCGGGGCCGCTGCCGCCGACGCCGGGGCAGTTCGCTGAAGGCACTGGGATAACGATCTGACCAGCGAGCAGAATCGGCACGGACGGCGCGGCCACGTTCGCCCGCTACAGGCTCAGCGAGCCGGAGAGCATGGCGCTCGCTGCCAGCTTGCACACCTCGATCACCCCGAGCCCGGCGAGCCCGACGCCCACCGGGCGCAGGATGGCGTGGCCCCACTGCTCGTCCTGCTGGACCAGTCCGCGCTGCAGCGCGGTGGCGATCATGGCCACGAACACCAGCACCTGGGCCACGTCCGCAAAAGGCAGGAGGAAATGGGTATAGAAGAGTTGGGCAAGGCCGGAGCTGCTGTCGGCGAGCACCGCCCGCATGGATGCGATCACGGCCGCGTGTCCGGGCCGGCGGACTCGGTGGTGCGCATCGTGGGCCCACCGCCGTGGCGAGACGGGTCACCCGGAGGCGGCTGCTGCGGCGCAGTGGTCACGTGGGCCGGCTGGAGGGGTTGCCGGTGCCGCAACTGCCGGATGGCCGAGACGTCGACGGTGAACCGCACGATGCGCATCCCGGAAACCCTAGACACTTTTCGCTCACAGAGCGCTTACACTTTTGGCGATCACGCCCGTGGTCCTCGAGGCAGCGTCCGCTAGCCGGCTTGCCTGCTCTGCGGCTTCTCGAACGCCGCCACGGTGGAGTCCTAACCCGCCGCGTTCATCTCCCTATCACCTGTATCGCCTGTAGCGCCGGCTTGCATCACCTCGTCACCTTAGGCAGACTCATCGGAGCGTGCAGCGGCCGCTGCGCTCGTTGGCGCCAGAGAGCGCGTCGACTACGAGTCGCGGCCCTGCCGCAACAAGGACGACAAATGCCGCAGCAGGTGTCAGCGCAGCGCTTACACTTTCGCCGCCGTGCGCTCTCGCCCTCCATCCCTCATGATCCCGAGGTGACGCAGCGAGCCGACGTCCTCGTGCTCGAGGACAACCCGACCGAGCTCGAGGAAATCGTCACCGTCACCCAGGCATGCGGGCTCGACACGCTGGCGACCCGCTCACCGCAGCAGGCGATCCGTCTGCTCCGGGCAAACGACCCTGTCCTGGCCATCCTCGACTGGAACATGCGGCTCTCGCCGGATGCGGAGCAGACCGCTGAGAACGTGCTCCGCGCCCTGGCACGGGATCATCCCGAGACCTTCACCATCGTCTTCGCCCTGCGCGCCGGCAGTGACCTCGATCTGCAGAATCGGATCGCGGTCGCGCACCCGGGCGCGATCCCGCACGACAAGCACCAGGGGCTGACCAGCCTGCTGCTGCGCGTTCGCCAGCTCCTGCAGCGCAGGGTCGGTGATCTCCGCGTCGACCGTGGCACCGTGGTCCACGTTCCGAGCGGCATCCGCTATCAGAACAAGTGGGGGGTGCGACTACTCTGCGGCTACCCGGAGGCGACCATGGCGAAGCGGCACACGACTCCATACATGGCCATGTATCGCTTCGGGGTCTGGCTGCGCGATGTCGGCTCCACGGTCTCGCTGGAGTCCGAGGGGGCCGGCTTCTACCACCTCGAGGTCACCGGGACGCGGTCTGGTCGTGCGGCTCAGCGCCGCTGACATAGCCGCGCTGCCGCTTCCAGTGGCGCTCTTCGACCGTGACGGGGCGCTGCTCGCGAGTTCCGCGGAATGGGCCGGAGGTGGTCCCGGCACGGTCGTCTACCGCCTGCCCGCCGCGTCGCTCGCCGTCGGATGCGATGAGCAGGATGCTGACATCGCTGGGCTGTTGGCCGAGCTGGTGACCGCGATGCGCGAGGGTGCTCAGGTATGCGAGGGCGCACAACAACTCCGCCTCGGTGCCCTGGCGAGCAGCGTTGCCCTGGTGGCCGGGATCCCCGACCTGCATGGGGGCACCACCGCCGATGTCCTCGACAACCTCGCCGCACTACTGTCGACGGTCAGCGCCCACGGCGTCACAATCGGCGCGCACACGCCCGGGGCTGTCCCGGATGCGCCGGTGCTGGCGCTGGCGCTGCTCCAGCTGGTCGTCAACGCCCGGCGTCATGACGACGCGACCGAGGTTACCCTCGACATCGATCCAGGGCCCGCGTTTTGCGTCCGCTGGCACGGCGGGCTTCCGCCCCAGGGCGTCAGCACCGCGCGCCACCAGGCCGACCGCGACCGCTGGGGACTCGGTTTCGTCAGGCTGGCCATGGACGCGCTGGGCGGCGTCTCCCTCTCCCCCGCCTCCGATGGAGTCGGCCAGGTGACCGCCATCTTGTCGGTCGACCCATCGCCGCGACTGCAGCTTCCCCTGGCAGCGATCCGCAATGGCGTCGTCGATGCGGCGTCGCCCGCATGGGACGAGGAGACTCAGTTGCCTCCGGGGTCGCGGCTCCCCGAGCGCTGGAGTCGGCTGGTGGATGCGGCCTCGAGTTCCCCGGGGGTCATCCAGCGCGCCCGAACCGCGCGCGCCCGTGCCGCTGAGGGCACCGTGTGGATCGCCATCCCTCCGGAGGGCACCGCCGACAGGGCGCGCGACGTCATCCGTGGCCTGGAGCACGAGCGCGATCTCCTCGATGCACCGCAGCCGTTCGCGACCCTCGTCGAGGGTCTCGCGGGCGTGATCGCGCTGCTGCTCGGCGATCACCCGCACCGCGTGACCCCCGCGGCGTTTGCCCAGGGATACCGGAGCGCCGCCGATGCTGTCGCTGCACCACAGTTCACCAGCCGCTTCAAAGGAGTCGCCGCGCCCAACCCTGCGCTCGTCGCTGTTCTCGGGTCGCGATTCGCCGCCAAACTCTCCATCCGCAACGACCAGCTCGCGCTACAGGTGGGCGACAACCACCGCGGCGACGCCATCGTTCGGCGACTCGGCGACGATACGGGGATGATCCTGCTGCCCTAAGCCCGAAGGCGGGCGCCTACATGCGCTCGGGTTAGTGGTGGCTCGGTGTCTCTCGACGACAGACCCAGCGAGATGATCAAAAGTCGGTGTACGTGTTCGCGTACTTCGCATCATCACCTCAAGCGTGAGCACATCGGAGCAGAGCCAACGGCCTTGACGGTCCGACAGTCGTCGATGACCTGGCATCGGACGGTGGAGGACGTCCACCGCCCAAAAGAACGGCTCGGAACGAATGCCGTTGACCTCGAGGACCAGCTCCGACCATCCGACAATGCCAGCCAAGAGCGCGGAGAACGGGGAGGTACCGTCACTTCCTCCGGCGTCGTGACTGCCTGAATCGCTCCAGTCGCACGCAAATGCCGACGGTGAGCGTCAGTTACGAGGAATCACGTACTTGGAGTGCATCGCGCGCTGGGACCGTGCATCGACTCCTCGATCAGGCGTCCGGGCATCCTTCTTCCCGGTTCGCACTACATGACCGCCGCCGTACCACTGACCTGTCGCCAGCCAGAGCTCGTAGTAGAACAGCCACTCGGTGATCCAGGGCAGGATCGCGGTGAGCGGCCTGTTAGCGGTCCATTGGTCACCCCGGTAGACGCAGAGCAGATCGCCCGGAAACACGTGGGGCAACGCCTCCCCCGGACGGCCTTCCAATGGCGGATCGATGACTCGGATGTCGGGTCGGAGACCGACGGTGTGCTGGATCTCGACGGTGTACACCGCGCTGGCGGACGTCGGTTGAAACGTCCCGCGCCACGTGAGGTGGCCGCGCTTGACGGTGCCCTCGCTCCCCGGTTTCGCGCGCAGCAAGCGCAGGCGCTGGACGGTCGGCTCGAGGCTGTGGATCCTACCGGTCACCGTAGAACGTGTGGTCCTTGACCTTCTGGCCGGGGATCCCGAGCGTGGTGAGGGCGCCACCGACGGTGAGCGCACCCTGCGTGCGCGATCCGCGCACTTCAGTCCCGAATCCCTCTGCAGCCTTGAGCACTTCGGCTTCGCCGAAGATCGGCTCCATCCGCTTAATCGCGTAGGGCAACGTCGCAGCCTGAATGTCAACGAGATCGCGCCGGAGTTTGAGCAGCCAATCGAAGAACCGAGTTCGGCGCTCAGGGTGCGTCGCCCACTTGTCCGCGAAATTCTCGAGAGGCGCGACCGGATTGGCGACCCACCAGACTCCGGAGCGATTTTCGATGAGCTTCTCGATGTTGTTCCCGATGTTGAGCACGGCGTCGAGGATGCCGTGCTCACCGGTGTATGCGAGTGCGGCCAGCGTCGTGATCAGGATCGAGGGCGGGGACATGTCGATGTCGTCGACGAAGTAGATATCGCGATGGCGCTTGAGCACCTGCACAGCACGCTGCAGGGGCAGGCGGCGGATGAAGCGCGGGACATCTGCGACGTACGCGCGCCCTTCCTTCAGGGCGATGGTGCGCTCGGCGCGCCCCAGAAACCAGGCGGCGAAGGCCTTGGGGTCGCTGTGCTGCCACTCGACCAGTGCCCGATCCGGGAGCAGGATTGCGGTGGCGCTCTTGGCGTCGCGGTCGAGGATGGCAGGGAGAGCGTCCATGTGGAAACCCAAGTCGGGGTAGCCCAGGGTCCAGCAGCGGCGCCCCTCAGTGAGCCCGAAGGGCGCGCCTGCGGTGCCGCGACGAGACTCGACGTATTCGAGGAGAGTCGTTCCAACCCTTGCTTTCAGTGCCGCCTGGGTGGTGGAGGTCTTGAGCACGTCGCTCTGGCTGACGAGGTCAATGTCGTAGTCCGTGCCCGCCAGCGGGCGCACCACGGTGCCGAGGATGAACGACCCCTGCGGGAAGATCTGGAGATCGGCTCCACTGGCGGCGTCGGCGAGTGACTCGCTGACGGAGTGGTACTCGGCCACAGCGTTGTCGTGCATCGCCTTCGGCATGTCGAGCTGATCGAGGGTGTTGTCGATCAGCGTGTCGATCGGGTTGGCGGTGCGGGCGGGGGACATGACCATGGCGACATCCTCAGGGGTGGTTGTATGGCTGAAAACGGGGGGCACGGTGGGCGAAGAACTTGGTCTTGAAGCCCGGGCACTGAATCCGGCTCACGCTCGCCGCCCTGCCGATCAGCTGGTTGCGGTCGATGCGGTCGATGCGGAGCACGCCGGCCGGAACCTGCTCGTCGATGCGCATGAGACGGTTGCCGAGCAGGTGGAACGCTGCGGTGTTGGCGCCCATGCTCTGGCCGCTGAGCACCACGTCCACAGCGTTGGTCGCCCACTGCACGAGACCACCGTGATCGAGACGCCGATGACGGTTCCGGAGATCAGAGGTCGTGCTGATGCTGAGCACGCGGATGTCGTCGAGCTTCCGCCCGAACATGCTGACTGCTTCAGCGACTCCGACCATCACCGGATTGTTTGCCCACACCCCGCCATCGACGAAACGGATGCCGGTGAGCTCGTACGCGGGGAGGAAGGTCGGCGCTGCCGAGGTGGCCATGGCTACGTCTGCCATGCGGATCGGCCAGTCACGACGGAGACGCTCGTGGTGCGGAGTCTTGAAGAGATGGACGCGATCGGAGGTGAGGTCGTAAGCGGGGATCACCAGCGGCACGACGCTCTGCCAGAGCTGCTGATCCCCGAAGGCGTGATCGAGCGCAGCGCGGAGCGGTCCGGCGTCGAACTTCGAGTGAACGAGGCGGCGAGGGCCGCGAACGTGGCTGCCGGCGAAGACCGTGGATCCCATGCGGCCGTATAGATCGACGATCTCGGCGGGGCGCATGCCGGCGCCCAACGCGAGCGCGATGATCCCGCCGGTGGAGGTCCCAACCACCAGGTCGAAGTGCTCGACGATGCTCGTGCCGAGGTCGGTCTCGAGGGCTGCGAGGATGCTGGCAGCGAAGAGCCCCTTGATGCCTCCGCCGTCGAGGGAGAGGATCTGGAAGGGCTCCTGCGAAGAGGCGACTTCGTCGTGGTTTGGGGTGGACTCTGAAGGGTCTGGCATTTCTATCCGATTCCTGGACCCGGGCGACCGGGGGCGGATTACTCAGTGATCAGAACGCGAACCGAGTCTTCAACAGATGCGACGTCACTTCAGATGCGACGTCACTTCGATCTCCGCGGATGGGCCAGATAGTCGGAAAGCGATGAATGGCCTGTCTGTTGGAGCAGCGTGTCGAGCCGCATGTCTGCTCGATGCCCAGCGGCGAAGTCGGCCCCGTACGTCTCGCGCAGCGTTCCTACCAGCGTGTCACCGCGCTTGCGCTCGATCGTTCCGTCGCGGTCGCGGTGGCGATCATCAAGACCCTCGGTCATCGTCAGTCTCCACGGGCTTGAACGTGCATCCCGAGCGTGCCCGGCCGGCCGGGAAGAGGTCAGGAAGAGAGACCCATGGCGAGTATGACACAAGCCTATTCGTCGATAATACCGCCAACCTCACAATCCCCAACCGTCGCCTCGAGCAAAGGGAACATCAAGCGATGGAGTGATTGACCATCCCACCCTCAGTGTTTGCCAGGTTGACAATCTAAAGGGGAACCACTAGACTCTGCTCTCGTGCCCGACCTGTACGTCGAGTTCGGACGACGGCTCCGTGCCGCACGAGGAGAGGCTGACATCAGCCAAGCCCACCTTGGACGAGCTGTCGGGCTGAGCCGAGCATCCATAGCGAACATCGAGGCCGGACGGCAGCACGTGGCACTTGACCAACTCTTTGACTTCGCTCGCGCGCTGGGCATCGAGACGACGGCACTCCTCCCTTCATCGACGCTCGATACACCCGTGACTAGGGTTCCGGGCCTCGACCGCGAAGTCGCGCGACACGGTATGGATCCGGCGCTCGCATCGGTGCTATCGGAGATGATGACCAAAGCCTTGGAAGAGTCCCGTGGCGCCTCGGATCGCTGAAACCGCAGCGCTCGACGTCTTGCAACGTGTCGGTGTTGCTGCACCACCGATAGACGTCGGTTTGGTAGCGGAGCATCTCAGGCTTGTCGTGCGCTTTGATGCGCTACCAGACGACGTGTCTGGAATGCTATTACGCCGCAACAACCTTGCCCTCGTTGCCGTCAATGCAGCCCATTCGGAACACCGTCAACGATTTACGATCGCGCACGAGATCGGGCATTTCATGTTGCACAAAGGCGTCTACATAGACAAGGCGACCCGCATCAACGAACGCATTTCGGGAGCTCGATCGAGGTCGGCAATGGGGCTCGACACGGACGAAGTCCAAGCCAACGCATTTGCCGCCGAGTTATTGATGCCAAACGGCATGTTGGTGCGTGAGTTTACGGTGCGTCTTCGCACCGGCTCTCGTGGTGTGTCCGCAATAGTTGCTTCGCTCGCCGAACGCTTCGACGTCAGTACCCAGGCAATGGAGATTCGCCTTAAGGTGATCGGCGCACTCGCCCCGTACTAGATCGGCTAAGTCTGTATGGCCGCGAGCGTGTTGCGGCGAGGCTCACTACCTACCCCTGCGGCGCCGGCGCTCGGCCTCTCGGGCAGCCATGTTTTCTTGAATAACGTCGGAGTCATAGAGACTCTTCGCGATCTTGGCTCCCGCAATGAATGGACCGACGTGCGGAATGAAGCCCGCTGCGCCCCACGCAGCGTCGCCCAAGTCCTGATCCTGTATCTTTCTCGACGGCTTCCTAGGAGTCATAGCGTTTCCTTCCTTGTGACGGGCAGCGCCATTCGCATTCTAGGGTTAGCATCGGAGGCTCGCTGCAAGGCGCTACCCCGAGCGCGATCTCGATGCCTGCTACTTCCAAATCCGCTCACGTGTCAAGCGTGGGAGGAACTATTCGATGCCGTCACGCCGCGGTGTCGTCAGGAGTCGCCAGGTTCTTCAGTCAGAAGCTGCGCGCGAGTCACCGTGACCTGTCGAACTCGGCCTTGGGTGCTCGCAGACGGCAGGGGGAGAGCCTGAACCACTATGAGGTTGATCTTCACATCACCCACCCGCACGTATGGCGGCCAAGAAGCCGTCGCATCGTCGGTGGGCAAAAGCAGATGCCGGTCGGAGAGGTTGAATATGACGACATATGCCGTGGTCTTGTGGTAATCGGACGCGTAGCGCGTCGCCTGCTGTACGCCGGAGGCGATATTGGCGATGTCGCGCCCTTCCCCGTCGTAGAGCATTATCTCTAGAACCAGCGGATCTTCCGTCTCCAACAGAGCGATCACATCGGCCTCACCCGAGGCCGATCGCGGTTGAGAGAACGGGTTATCGATGCCTTGGTCAAAGACATATCGCCGTAGATCGCGGTCGTACACCGCCTCCCCTCGCGTCTGGTTCTCCGTGAACTCGGCGTAGAGACCGGATCGGTCGAACCACTCCACCCGTCGCTTGTACCGGCCGAGCAAACGCAGCACGTCGCTGTCCTCACCGAGCCTTTCCTGGAGGTAATCCACGAGGGGCTCAATCAGCTGTTCACAGGCCGCGCGTGTGATGTCCGGGAAGTGGTTCTCGGAAGAGACCCAACGGCCGTCCTGAAGTACGTCTCGCGCTCCATCGGACCAGTTCTCCAGCAGATACCACAGCAGTTTCGCGCAGCCCGCCTCCGTCGGAGGAAGGTCGATTCCCACGCGATCGACGCTGTGTGCGCCAACCCATTCGGCCGGATCCAACTCCGGTGCAAAGTCATCCAGGCTGCGGACGATCGCCGCAAGCGCAGGGTGCTCCACGACATAGTTGCGCAGATACGCTGCCCTTTCGGCGAAATATCGATACTCCGCCTTCGCCAGCGTGCGGTAGCGCTCTTGAAGTCCTATCTGCAAACTGCGTTGATTGGTCAACTCATTCGATCCGTGAGGTGAGCTAGCTTTGACTCAATAGTGCGAATCCCCACCGAGACAGATCCACGCGCGTCAACGAGGCGAATATGGCTGCGACAACATACACACCACACCCATGTCTGAGTGACCACGTCCATCACCTGGAATTGAACGCCGAACCCACATCGCGGACAGTCGACGGCGAGCCACGCTGAGTCAAAGAGCATATCCACATCACCCACTCCCGGTTATTGCGACAGGACGGCTCGGCCGACACGTTCGCGCGTGCTAGCTCACGTACTCCCAGGTGCATCCCTTCGGATGGCTCTCATGCCAGTTGTCGCACGGTGGGAATGTCTCGCCCTTCTTGACGTTCTTCTGCGTCCCCTGGTACTGCGTGCATTCCACCCGACCGTCCTTCGGCACGGTATCTCCAGGCTTGTACTGATCCGCCATGACTCGCCTCCTGAAACGTCCTCGGAAAGTCTCCGATGCGACCCAGCATAGCGTTCAGTCCTTGACTGTTCAACAACGGCTGGCTACGCTACAGGTCAGTCCGGTTTGGTCCCGGGTCAAACCGTCGGTGGGACCACACAAGATCGCGCCACCGGGGGACGAGCGGTCGCCGGACGACCGTGAGGAAGGGCGACGAGTTGCCGACAAGCAAACGGGTCAAATCCCTCGCTGGTAAGGTCCTAGAGAGTCCGAGGTCGACCAAGGCTGCAAGAAGCGTCGCCGGCAGTCTCCTCGAGCAGGCAAAGAAGAAGCCACCGGCGAACAAGATGAAGCGTTAGCGTCCCTACTCGCACTCAGCTAGGCGAGCCCACTTGTACGTGGCTGAAGCTGGTTGCCATCGCTCCCCTATGAGCAGCCTCCGCGCGTTGCAGCCCATGGTCGGCTCCGTTCGGCTATTCCCTGGTCCTGCAACTCACCTGCCCCTTTGGGATCTCGATGACCTCAGCACCTGACCAGACTCCCAGTTCTCGCCGTGCCGTTGTCGTCATCGGCGCGGGAGTTGACGTCTCATTCAACCTTCCAACCGTCCCCAACTTGGTCCGCGAGCTGGCGAAATGGGCCCGCGCTTCGGGCAGACCGGTCAGCGACGCGCTCCGCAAGAAGCTGCCGCGACTCCAGTTCAGCTTTGAAAGGGCCGCGGCCCAGGGCGGCGACGAACTCGTCTCCCGGCTTTTCGAGGACCCTGAAGACACCGTGCCAACCCTCGATGCGATGCGCGCGAAGCTCGGGGCCGATGCCGAGACGGGAGCGGTCGGCGATGTCCTAGAGCGACTGAGCCAGATGGCCAAAGGCAATCGCGTGCCATCTCAGCTGCAAGCCCGTCTGACCAAGACGATCGGTGGAACCGACGCATCCGGGGCTAGCGAGACCTTTCTCGACGCCCGCAAGCTCGCTCTCACCCCGCTCGTCCGTACAGCGCTCCGGACCACCTTCGAACAAGCGCTGTTGAAAGGTGGCGACTTTACAACCAAGGAGCGTGAGTTCCTTGAGGAGCTCGTCGCCGACACAACCAACATCGAGACCTTGCTGTCGCTGTATTTTGGCCGTTTCACCGCTGTCGGCAGGTTCTCGGAACGACGTACTTATCTCTACATCGCCTGGATGTTGTGGGCCTTTTTGCAGGTGCGCTCAGCATCGTCCAAACGTCCGAAGCCGTGCTTCTACGACCTCCTGAAGCAGAGCCGACTCGACGTGATCACTTTCAACTACACAAACTTTTTAGGGCTTCCGATCGGCAACCGGATCATTCACTTCCACGGCCGCCTGGACCAATACCTCCGCCTCGACGACCGCACGCTCGTCGCGGAAGACCCTCATCTGGGCGCGGTCATCGACCCCAAGACGGCCGCCGCCTTCATCAGTGGCCTCCGTCTCGACATGAGCGTGCATCCGGCGATCGACCTGCCGGCTATCGTTCCGCCACTCACCTTCAAGCCTCTGATATCCCGCGATCAACTGCACGCCTGGAGCGCCGCGGATACGTTGCTTACGGAAGCCAGCATCGTTGTGGTCGTCGGATACTCGTTCGCCCAAGTTGATGCGCATTTCAATGATCTCCTCCGCAAGGCGCACCCGTCCGCACACGTCGTAGTGTTCAATCCCGACGTGCAAGGCACCGCGGCGCAGGCATGCGCCGCGTTGTCGCTCGACTCCACAAACCTCCGCTCTCTCACGACGGCGGAAGGCCGGCCGGCTCTCGAGATCGGGCGTCTCCTCTGCGTGAACGCGCTAGCTGATGAGCTAACTGAACGCGAGTTCACCGCTCATCTCGCCTGATAGCCGGCGCGAGCCGATGGCGCCTATTGGGTTACTTGCTACATCGATTGCCTTTCTCAATCTGCCGACCGCCACAAGCAGCACTCAACTCGCGCATGACGAGGGTCGCCTGCTCCTCCGGCGGACGATCCGCCACCTCTCACCCTGGCTGCGCCGCTCGCTCGGTCGCGGCAAGGCTACCTGAGCTCGCCTGCGGCTCGGCCTTGCCGCGCGCTCGCGGCGCGCCCGGCGGGTGGGCGTCGGATCAACCCCACCGGAGGAGACGCCATGAGCGCGTCGCACGTCCAGATCGCCGAGCTGATCGAGGTGTCGCTCGACGACATCAACATCCCGCCCGGTAACCATCGCCAGGACCTCGGCGATCTCAATGGGCTCGCCGAGTCCATCCGCACCATCGGGCTGGTGCAGCCGATCACCGTGCGTCAGCGCGACGCCGGGGGCTACGAGCTCGTCGCCGGGCAGCGACGCGTCGCCGCCGCGAGGCTCGCCGGACTGACCACGCTCCCGGCGGTGGTGCGCTGCTACGCCGATATCGAGAGCCGCAAGGCGATGGCGGTGGAGAACCTGAACCGCAAGGATTTGGAGCCGCTCGAGGCCGCCGCCGCCTATCAGGAGCTGCTCGATTTCGGCATCGGGAATGAAGAGGTCGCCGCCCTCGCCGGCACTTCGCCACAACAGGTCAGCGATCACACTTCCCTGCTGAGCCTCCCCAGGAAGGTGCGTCGCGAACTTGCAGGCGGGGCCATCGACTACCCGACGGCGCTGTTGCTCACGCAGCTGGCCGACACGCCGGAACGGCTCACTCGTGCGCTGCACAACGCCCGCAACGGATGGAGCCTCACCTCCGCGGTGCAGCACGAGCTGCACGAGCGTGAGCTGGAGCGCAAAACCGAGTCGAGCCGGGCCGAGCTCGAGAAGCGCGGGGTTCCCATCATCGAGCGTCCGCGCGACAGCTTTTCGCCGCGCGCGAGAGTGAGGCGCCTGGGCAACGGATGGGGGTGCATCCCACTCACCCCGGCGAAGCACGCCCGGGAGGCGTGCCACGCGGCATACATCGAGGAGCACACCGGAGACATCGTCTTCGTGTGCATCGATGTGCAGCGCCATGTCGGAGTCGTGCCGGGCATCGAGGCCCCCGCCGATGCGAAGGCCGAGCGTGCTGCCAAACGCAGCGAGCGTCAGGCGCAGCGGCGGGCGCTCGCAGAACGCCGTGCGTTGCTCACGCGGCACCTGCAGAGCGTCGATGACACTGCCGCTGCGAACCACCACGCACAGCGGATCTCGGTGCTCGATGTGGACGAGGCGGTTGCATCGGTGGCCTGCGAGCTGCTTGGCCAGACCGACGGAAGCGACGGGTATCACGGCCATGCGCGGTCGCTCACCGCTCGAGTGGCCGCGAACCCGGGAGAGCTGGCTCAGGTGGCGCTCGCCCTGGCTATGGGGCGCGCCGAGGTCTACTCGGGACGGGAGTACATCTCGCCCGACCAGCGCGCACTCGTCGCCGAGCATTTCCGCTACCTCGTCGGCCTGGGGTATCAGCCCACCGAGGCCGAACTCGATGTGATTCGTGAAGCCACCGCGGACGTCAGCAACCAAGACGAGGGTGCATCCCCCGCTCTTGAGACCGTGGACGCTTCGTAGCCACCCGCATGGGGACGGCTACCGGCGCGGTGGCCGTCCCCATCGCCGCGCAGCGACAACTCGTCACTCTCGTCCACGCAGAACGAGCACTGTGAGTGCCACCACTCGTGTGCCCGCGCACTCGTGCATTCCCGCGCCGACACCGCAAAGCCGCTGCCCATTCGCATCCGATCGTTGTGCGCACTGGACGCCTCGAAGCATCCGGCGCGTCGTACCCCGGGTGGCGCCAGCCGGCCGGCGACCCCGACCACCAGGCCGAACCTCCGCGCGACCACGAGGTGTCCCCTTGTCGGTGAGCTGTTGATCGCTGTCATGGCATTCGAGCACCGCGCGGCCTGCGCTGCAACCCCCAAGACGAGTCGCCTGCGGCGAGGGGTTTCCGCTCCGTCCTTGTGCGCGCCGCTCCCCGAAAGCCACGCGATCAACCTCACGGAGGACACATCCATGGCTCGGAAGCCCGACCTCGCAGCCGACGTCGACGGCGACGTCACCGACACCCCGGCGAAGTCCCGGTCGTACGGGATCAACCACTTCCGCATCCTCGGACGGATGACGGCCGACCCGGAGCAGCGGTTTACCCAGAGCGGCAAGGCCGTCGTCAACCTGGGCATCGCCACCAACGTCAACGGCTTCGCCGAGTTCCACGATGTGGTGGCGTGGGAGAAGGCCGCCGAGATCATCGGCCAGTACGGCCGCAAGGGTCGCGAGATTCACGTGGAGGGGCGCATCACCTCGAGGATCCGCGACGTTGAGGGGCACCGCGTCAAGCAGCTCGACCTCGTGGTCGAGAGCTTCCAGTTGCTCGGACCCGCACCCACCGGCGAGCCCGAGGCCTAGCAGGACGTGGGGCCGGGAAACCGGCCCCATTCCTCATACCCCGGGTCGGCCTCGAGCGCCGTGCTCAAGAAGTGGCTGTAGTCATATCGACGGGCTCAGCAAGCTGGCCGCGCAGTCCGTTGTTAAGCCCCCGACCTCGGCTGCGCAGCAGTGATCCCATCGAGCCACACGCCTCGCAACCCTCGCCTGTGGATGGACGCGCCAACGCTTGGTCCAGCGAGTGCGTCTGACGCTCGACCACGGCCGCTGCAGGGAGATCGCTCGACCACGAACGACCCATTGCGAATCCGGCACGGATCGCCCTCGACGGAGCCATCCCACCACAGCCGCCGTCCTTGATCGCGTCAAGGGAGGCTTCGCCGCCACGGGCGCCCTTGACGCCTGCCGGCGGCGGTGGTCCTGGGAGGCCCTCGAGGGCCGGACAGGCCGGCCCCGCACGGAGGTCAAGCCATGGCGACAACACGCTCTTCCCGCAGCCCTGCGGAGGTCGCGGCCATCCAGGCGCGCCTGCATGAGCTCGCCGACCACCCCGGACGCGTTGAGCGGATGCATGGACGGCACGAGCTCGACGGTCTCCTCGGCCTGCCTCAGGACAGCCGTCGTCCGACCGAGCCGGAGAGCATCGCTCGCTTCGCCGCTGACTACGACTCTGCCCCTGAGGACCAGGCAGTCAATTACGGGAGCGGAATCCTGTGAGCGCCGCAGTCACCCGCAACGAT